>JAAIGF010357458.1_pt1 | contig 275752 bp, 246 predicted proteins | sample 6487441 | NCBI WGS metagenome assembly JAAIGF01 (sample SAMN13974129, study PRJNA590717) | phyllosphere metagenome | biome: pepper field; feature: multiple bacterial spot infested pepper fields; material: pepper leaves; isolation source: leaves from pepper fields | host: Capsicum annuum ... | reverse complement strand
TGAAAGAACCATTGCCTGGACACTTAATAACAGAAGGTGTTCCAAAGATTATGAAAGAAAAACTGAAAATGCAAATGCCTATATTATCATTGCAAACATCAGAAGATTAGCCAATAAAATTTAAATCAAACAGCTTCTTAATTTATTTCCAGTAATTTAAAATAATCAGGAATTCTATATCAAAGTTTTTCCTTCAAAGTATAAAACAAAATCATTTGATATCTGAGACTGTTATTGATAGGTTGACAGAAGAAACTTCCAGCATCCAGCTTCCCTTCTTCCAGCCTTTTAACCCCTATTTTTACTTCGAGTTCACGTTAATGTTAAAATATAAAAGGTAAATTTAAACAGGCTTTTAAAGTCAAAATTCCGAGAAAAAAAATAAACCTGACAGGTTTTTAGGTCTGCCAGGTTTTATATGATGATTTACAAATTAAAAGACGTATTGGAATTTTATTTCCAGCCTCCTCCAAGTGCCTGGTATAATTCTACGCCGGCTCTCATTTTATTGTATTCTGCATTGGCAATATTCAGTTCTGCATTTAAGGAATTGACACTGGCGTTCAGCACTTCCAGATAATTGGCCATCCCGTAATTTACCAGTTCCTGCGAATAGTTCACCGATTTTTTATAAGAATCCAACTCTTTCTGCTTAAGTTCGATATATGAATCCTGTACCGAATACACACGGATGGCATCAGACACTTCTTTTCCTGCATTAAGAATTGCTTTTCTGAAATTCAGATAGGCCGCTTCCTGGTTAGCCAGGCTCACTTCATAGTTTGTCCGGATCGTTCTTCTGTTCAGGATCGGCTGGGCAAGACCGGCCACGACATTAGCAAATAAGGAATTTACGCTGAAAAGATGATCAATATCCACCGACTGAACCCCGCCGCTTCCGGTAAGCCTTAATGTAGGATAAAACTGGGCTTTTGCCGAATTCGTCAGTTCAAAGGTATTGATCAGGTTGTACTCCGCTCTTCTTACATCCGGCCGGTTGGCAAGCAATTGTGCCGGATATCCTAATTTCAGGTTAATCGGAAGATTCTGTCCTTCCAGTGTCGAGCGTTCAATAGCACGTGAAGGTTCACCCATCAGCAAGCTCATGGTATTCTCCAGAAGCTGGATCTGGGTTTCAACATCAATCAGTAAAGACTGCGCATTGTAAACCAGAGCTTCACTCTGCTGTACCGCTACTTCCGTTAAAGTTCCTGCCTCTTTTAAGGCCCTTGTCGTTTCAAGATTCTTCTCCCTTAATTGAATGGTTTCAGTGATAATTCTTTTTTGGGCATCGTACGTCAGCAATTGATAATAAGATGATGCCACTGAAGCTACCAGATCGCTTTTTACCGCTTTATGTGCTTCTACTGTTCCCAGATAAGTTGCCAGCTGTGCTTTTTCCTGCGACTTTAATTTGCCCCAGAGGTCTACTTCCCATCCGATATTGGCGGTAATGTCAAACTGGTTCACATATCTCCTTTCCCCGATAATCTGTCCGAACTGGGTGTTGATCGACTGGGTCTGAAAGGTATAATTAGGACCGACGGATAAAGTAGGCTGATAAGCTGCTTTGGTCTGCTTCAGATAAGACTCTGCCGAATAAATATTCTGCAGGGCAATCCTGATGTCCAGGTTGTTTGCCAGTGCTTTGTTAATATGGCCCTGAAGGATCGGATCCGTAAAAATCTCTTTCCACGAAACATTTGCCAGATTGGTGCTGTCTGAAGGCAGCATATCGGTACGATACAGCTTTTCGTCCACCACACGGTCCGGTCTTTGGTATTCTTTTCTGACCATACAGGATGATACGGCCGCAAGAATGGTCACAGAAAATGTTATTCCTTTTATAATGTTTAAAATACTCTTCATTATTTGAATGTAAGGTTTAAAGCTCAGAAGAGTAATTCAGTTTAACCTTGTTACCATTCTGAGCTGACTTAATTTATTCTGCTAAATTGATTTCTTTTTCTTTGATCGGCTTCACTTTTTCCTGCAGGTATTCGAAAATAACGTACAGAACAGGAATCACGAAAAGTCCGAGAATAGTACCGATCAGCAATCCAATGGCCGCTCCGGTCGCGATGGAACGGTTACCCACCGCACCGATTCCGCTTGCCAGAACCAACGGTAATAAACCGAAGATAAAAGCGAAAGAAGTCATCAGGATCGGTCTTAACCTTGCTTTTGCCGCATTGATGGCCGACATCACAATCGTTTCGCCATGATGTCTTCTCTGAACGGCAAATTCTACAATCAAAATTGCGTTTTTCGCCAATAACCCGACCAGCATAATCAGGGCAATCTGGAAGTAGATATTATTTTCCAAGCCCATAATCTTCTGTCCGAAATAAGCACCCATTACCCCAAGAGGAAGGGAAATCACAACGGTCAGCGGAAGAATGTAGCTCTCATACTGTGCCGCAAGAATGAAATAAACGAAGATTAAACTTAGGGCAAAAATCAGGATCGTCTGCGAGCCTGAAGACAATTCCTCTCTGGAAAGTCCGGTAAACTCTACGCTGTAATTCTGGTCAAGCGTCTCGCTCGCCACCTGCTGAACGGCTCCGATGGCATCCCCTGTACTGTATCCGGCTGAGTTTGCCCCTGTAATTTTCACCGAGCTGAATAAGTTATAACGTCCTACCGACTGAGGTCCGTAGGTTTTTGTTAAAGTAACGAATTGTGAAATCGGCGACATGGTGCCTGAATTTGTTCTTACATATAATTCATTCAGGTTGCTGGCGTCTTTACGGTTTTCCGGCAGTGCCTGGATCATCACCCGGAACTGTTTTCCGTACTTGGTAAAATCGGCACCGTAGATCCCTCCGATGTAGCCCTGCATGGTTTCCAGAATACTGTTTACAGAAACCCCCAATTGCTTAGCCAGAGGAACATTGATTTCCATCTGGTACTGCGGATATTTGGTATTGAACGAAGTCTGCGCAAATTCAATTTCCGGTCTCTTCATCAGGCTTCCGATAAATTCATTGGTTTTGGCATCCAGCTGGGCAAAATCACCTCCGGATTTATCAAGAAGTACCATTTCAAAACCGGCACTGTTCCCGAATCCCGGTACACTCGGCGGCTGGAAGAATACGACTTTGGCATCCGGTGCTTTGGCTGAAAGCCCAAACAGCTGCTTGGTAATATTATCCGAACTCAGGTCTCCTTTTCTTTCGTCAAAAGGTTTGAGCTTTATGAAGGCCAAACCATTATTGCTTCCGTTTCCGGAAAGCAAACCACGGCCGGTAGAAATCGTTACGTTCTGAATTCCAGGAATTTTCATCGCTTCTTTCTGCAGGGTCTTAAGAACGTTGTAGGTTCTCTCCATGGAAGCTCCCGGAGGAAGCTGGACATCGGTAAAGATAATTCCACGGTCTTCCGTCGGTACGAAACCTTTTTTCATCGTTGCACTGGCCCAATATAAAATACCGGCGGTCACTGCAAAAATAATCAGGGTTACCCATTTGTGCCTTAATAAAAAGATAAAGCCTCTTCCGTAACGTTCAGTGGTTGTTTTGAAGGCAATATTAAATTTATAAAAGAACTTCTGAATGAAATTCAGCTGCTTGTATTCTTTGTGATGCTCGTCATGAGGCTTTAAGAATAACGAACATAAAACAGGACTTAATGTAAGAGCGTTTACCGCAGAAATCACAATGGCGATAATAAGCGTTACTCCGAACTGCTGGTAGAAAACCCCCGTAGGACCGGTGATAAAAGTTACCGGAATAAATACCGAAGCCATTACGAGGGTAATGGAGATAATTGCTCCCGTAATCTCATCCATCGCTTCGATCGTTGCTTTTTTGGCATCGGAAATTCCGTGCTCCATTTTAGCATGCACAGCCTCGACGACGACAATCGCGTCATCCACCACAATACCGATCGCCAATACCAAGGCGAATAAGGTTAAAAGGTTTAATGAATATCCGAATAAATTCAGGAAGAAGAATGCTCCTACGATCGAAACCGGAACCGCAATAGCCGGGATCAGCGTAGACCTGAAATCCTGTAAGAAGATATATACCACAATAAAAACCAGGATAAATGCTTCAATTAAAGTATGGATTACTTTTTCGATCGACGCATCCAGGAATTCGTTGGTATCAAAGTTAAAGGTATATTTGATGCCTTCAGGATACGTACTTTCCTTTTCTTTCAGCTGAGCCTTGATGTTTTCGATGATTTCCTGCGCATTGGAACCCGGTGTCTGAAAGATCCCCATACTGATGGAAGGGCTGTTCCCATTTTCACCGACTCCGCTATAGGAAAGTCCGCCCAATTCAACTTTTGCAACATCTTTCAGCATCAGGTTCTGCCCATCGGGCATTGCTTTAATAATGATGTTGTCGTACTGTTCTTTTTCGTTGAACTTACCGACATATTTAATGATGTATTCAAATGAGCTTCCGCTATTCTGTCCAAGAGAACCGGCAGCAGCTTCTCTACTCTGCTCATTGATGGCTGTGGTCACATCCGTAGGGGTAATGCCATAAGCCGCCAGTTTTGCCGGATCCAGCCATACCCGCATCGAATAATTTTTACCTCCGAAAACGTTGGCTTCACCTACTCCATTGATCCTTTGCAGATCCGGAATTACGTTAATATTTAGAAAGTTCTGAAGGTAGACGTCATCGATATTTTTATTTTCAGAATAGAAAGAAAGATACATCAGGGCACTGGTCTCCTGCTTCTGGGTCACAACCCCCGAACGGGTAACTTCACTTGGCAACAATGGGCTGGCCCTCGATACACGGTTCTGAACGTTTACGGCAGCGATGTCCGGATCAATTCCCTGTTTAAAGAAAACCTGGATTTGCGCCGAACCGTCGTTACCCGCTGTTGAGGTAATATAGTCCATTCCTTCCACCCCATTGATCTGCTCTTCCAAAGGCACAACTACACTTTTCATGACCGTCTCGGCGTTTGCCCCTGTATAATTTGCTCTTACACTTACCGTCGGCGGAGCAATATCCGGATACTGCGTAACCGGAAGTGCCAGAAGCCCCAGCACCCCTAAGATGACGATTAGGATCGAAATTACAGTGGATAAAACCGGTCTGTTTATAAAATTTTTAATCATACTAGAATTTCGGTTTTACGGATTGTACAAGACTGTCCATTTTTACTTTTTTAGGCTTAATGGCCGTTCCGGATTTCAGCGTTCCCGTTCCGGCAGCGACTACCAGTTCGCCTTTATTAACGCCGGACTTTATCAGGGCCATATTGTCAATACGGTCAATCACATCAATCACAACATTTCTGGCGGTATCTCCTTTGTCCACTTTATAGACATAAACGATACCTTGTTGCTCATAAGTCGCGCTTTCAGGAACAACGAGCACATTGTTGTACGGCTGAGGGAAACGGATGGTCCCGCTGTTCCCGTTGCTTAACAGTTTCTGCGCATTGGTAAATTCCACCCTGAACTGGATGGTTCCCGTCGTAGGATCGATCTGTCCTGTGATGGCTTCGATCCTTCCTTTTTCAGGATACAGGCTGCCGTTTGCCAGCTGCAGTTCCACCATCGGAAGGTTCTTGATTTTTTCGGGCATGGAGGCTCCCGGAGATTTTTCAAGGAAGTTGAAATATTCCTTTTCATTCATTGAGAAATATGCATAAATCCCGGAAGTATCTGAAATGGTTGTCAACGGTGTCTGATCACTCGGACCGACAAGACTTCCTACTTTTAAAGGAAGTTTTCCTATGACTCCGGAAATTGGCGCCCGGATCACCGAGTATTCGATATTTGCTTCCACGCCTTTATAATTGGCAACCGCCTGGCTTTTTGATGCCTGGGCCTGTTTCAACTGAGCCTGTGCTTGTGCTAAATTGGCCTGTGCCGTCTGCAATTGCACATTGCTGATGATATTTTTCTGAACCAAAGGCTTCAGTTTGTTCACTTCCACATTGGCCGCACTTACTGCTGCCTGAGCGGCGGCAATATTGGATTCGGCGGCACTGATCCCTGCTTTGGAAGCGGCTGCCGTTTCATTAAGGATATTGGTTTCCAGACGGAAGAGCGGCTGTCCTTTTGTAACATACTGTCCTTCATCTACCAGAACCTGGGTAATGTACCCCTGTATCTTCGCCCTTACATCATTGTTTACCCTTCCCTGGATGGTAGCCGGAAACGTCTGGTAACCGGTTACGTTTTTGGTCTCTACATTCACCACAGGATACGGTTTCGGACCGTCCTGCTTAGGAGCTTCTTTTTTGCAGGCCACCAGAGAAAGTGCTGCAACAGAAAGTATAACTAGCTTATTATTCATTTTACAGTTTATTAAGAGATTCCTGAATATGTATGATATTTTTGTTTAACAATGCTTTGTAGGCTTCCATTCTTTCATTATGGTTATCATGATTTTCTTTAAAATGGTCTAAATCATCCAGTAGTTTTAATTCGTCTTTCATTTTTTGAACTATTTTTTCAAATCTTATCTTTTTATAGCCTTCATTGATGAAAAAATACCGTTTCCGCTCATCCATTTTGTTGTGATCGATGATAAGCTCGGCATTCAGCAAAAGAGAAATGCTGGTGGAAACCGAACTTTTGCTTGCGGAAAATACCTCCACGAATTCATCAAAAGTAATGCCCACTTTATCGTAATCGAAAAGAAGGTAAGCGTAAATCTTTGAAGCTAAAGGTGGTAGGCTGAAAACGGAACCATAAAACTTCACGGCGTCCTGAAAAATTCTTTCATCAATTTCTATACTCTTATGCATGGTATATAAATTTGAAACAAAAATAAAAATTAGTTCAGAACTAAACGAACAAACATGATAGAGTTTATGAATGCATAGCGTTTTAAAAATTCTATGACAAAGGATTTAACTTTTTAATTAAATAATAATCTTTTCATAGGCCTTACGGATTCCACCGGCCAGATAAACCTCTCCGCAATAGCTGTATCCTTTGATTTCAAGTATTCTAAGCATAGCCGTATTATCAAAATTGGTATCAACCTTAATGCTCTGAATTCCGTGCAATCGTGTAAAATCTTCAATGTGATCGAAAAGAATTTTCACCATTCCCTTCCCTACAAATTTTTCATCCACGGCAACCCGGTGCACGACCACAAATTCACCATTGCTAAGCCATTCGCCTTCAATGGTGCTGTAAGCCGGCTCATCATTCAGAATCAAAGCCACGTAAACCGCAATTTCGTCATCTACCGTCATTACATATCCGAAACCCTTTGCAATATCGCTTTCTACCGTATCGGCGTTGGGATATCCCTGCTGCCACTGCGTGCTGCCATCCTGTCTCCGTCTTTCGATCGCCTGCTGCAAAATACTCCAGATCGTTTCTTTTTCATTCATTTGTGCTTGTCTTAATCTGATTTCCGAATGCATTTCTGTGGATTTTAAATAAATATAAAGCTGATTTCAACCCGATTACCAACCGGATTATTGTTCAAAGTAAAAACCGAAAACTAATCAGATTAATTTTCGGTTCGAAGTAGTAAAATTTAAAATTATGAAATTGTTTTATTGATTTTCATTTTGCTGGAGATAAGCATCGATTACCTCAAAGGCTTTCTTCTCATCTTCCAGTTTCACCATTACTTTCAGGGATGTTGCCGTGGGCGTTGTTGTAAAAGTAAGGTAGTTGTTTTCTACTGAATTTCTTATCTGTGCATCATCCAGCTTGGATTTTATCAATTGGATTTCTGCAGGTTTGTCACTTTCAAAAACTGATACTCTTGTACTTCTTTCCATAGTTCTGTCTCGTTTGAGTATCTAAATATATAACGTTTTTTTGAAAATTACAAATTTTCAGCTTTTAAATTTTAGTAATATTGTTTTCTATTTTATCCAGCGCGAGCTGAATTTCTTCTCGGGTAACGTTCAGATGCGGCCTGAAACGCAGCGACTGATCGCCGCATGCCAGAATGATCATCCCGTCTTTCCAGAGTTCATCCCGCAGATGGTTTCTCTGCTCGTGGGTCGGAAGATCGATGGCGCACATCAGGCCTCTTCCTCTGGCATTGGACAATTTTTCAGGATATTTCTGCTGTAAATTCTGAAGGCCTTCCAACAGAAATTCCCCCACTACTCTTGCATTTTCCACCAGGTTTTCTTTTTCGATCACTTCCATGACCAACTGGAAACGGAGCATATCGATAAAATTTCCTCCAAAGGTGGAATTGATCCTGGAGCTTTCTCTGAAAACATTATCCGGAATCTGATCGAACTTTTCTTTGTTGGCCAGAATTCCGCATACCTGGGTTTTTTTACCAAAAGAAATGATATCCGGCTTTGCCGTAAAATGTTCAAATCCCCACATTTTTCCGGTGATTCCGATTCCGGTCTGCACCTCATCGAAGATCAGCAGGATTTCATGCTGGTCGCAGATTTTTCTCAGGCCTGTAAAAAATTCATCCCGGAAATGGTTGTCCCCGCCTTCTGCCTGAATCGGCTCTATGATAATGCAGGCCACTTTGTCGGGATTCATCAGGATGGCTTCTTCGATATTTAATAAAGCCAGCCTTTCGTTTTTTATGGTCTCTTCCAGGTTTTCTTCCGTGATCGGGAACGTGAGTTTCGGATTCAGGATCCTCGGCCAGCTGAACATCGGGAAATACTGGTATTTTCTCGGATCGGCCGTATTGGTAAGACTCAGGGTATAACCGCTTCTTCCGTGAAATGCTTGTCTGAAATGGATGCAGATCCCAGCTTCGAGATCAAGCCCTTTTTCAAAGTTCTTCCTTGTTTTCCAGTCGAAGCAGGCTTTCATTGCATTCTCAACAGCCAGGGCACCGCCTTCGATAAAGAACGCGTACTGCAGTTCCTGAGGAATCGCTACTCTTTCGAATACCTCCAGAAAGTGAGCGTACTCTTCTGAATACACATCAGCCAGGGTCGGCTTATTCACCGCCATTCTACCCAGCCATTCCGATTTTTCCATCAGATAAGGATGGTTGTACCCGATGGATGCCGAAGCAAACATGGAAAACATATCCAGGTATTCGCGGTTGGTGAGTTTATCGTAAAGCCATGAGCCGTGGGATTTTTCAATATCCATCACGAAATCGAAGCCGTCGGCCAGCACATGCCTGCCTACGGTTTCCTTTACTTTATTTGTTTGTATATCAATAGTTGTTTGCATATTAAATAAAATCTTAGGGTTGATTAGAATTTAATAATTAGAAGTTGGGATTTACATCATAACGCAGATCATGCCGTTTTTTGCATCCCGATTCTCAGTATTAGTTTTTTAAAGGTCAAATTTAATGCCTTGTGCCAATGGCAGGCTGGCGGTATAATTGATGGTATTGGTCTGTCTCCTCATGTAATATTTCCAGACATCGGATCCCGATTCCCTGCCGCCGCCGGTTTCTTTTTCGCCGCCGAAAGCACCGCCGATTTCCGCTCCGGAAGTCCCGATGTTTACGTTGGCAATTCCGCAGTCCGATCCTGCATGAGAAAGGAATAATTCTGCTTCCCTAAGGTTCTGCGTCATAATTGCAGACGACAATCCCTGAGGAACATCATTCTGGATGGCAATCGCCTCCTCCAGCGTGCTGTATTTAATTAAATATAAAATTGGGGCAAAGGTTTCGTGCTGAACGATTTCATACGAATTTTTCACTTCAGCGATGCATGGTTTTACATAGCATCCGGATTCGTAGCCTTTTCCTTTCAGAACTTCGCCTTCCACAACAAATTTTGCCCCTTCTTTTTTACCTTTTTTGATGGCATCCTGATACATGGCCACCGCATCGGTATCGATCAGCGGTCCGACATGGTTGGCCTCGTCTAAAGGATTTCCAATTTTCAATTGTCCATAGGCTTTTACCAGCCTGTTTTTCACTTCGTCGTATACGCTTTCGTGGATGATCAGCCTTCTCGTTGAAGTACATCTCTGCCCAGCAGTCCCTACGGCACCGAAAACCGCTCCGATAATCGACATATCGATATCGGCATCTTTGGAAATGATGATGGCGTTGTTTCCGCCCAGCTCAAGAATCGATTTTCCGAATCGTTGGGCCACATTTGTAGAAACCATTCTTCCGACTCTTGTAGATCCCGTGAAGGAAACCAGCGCAATTCTTTTGTCGTCTACCAGACGCTGCCCGATCTCATGATCCGCTACCAAAACACCTGAAATTCCTTCCGGAAGGTTGTTTTCCTTCAATACTTCATTCATGATGTTCTGGCACGCAATGGCACAAAGCGGTGTTTTTTCCGAAGGCTTCCAGATGGTTACATTTCCGCAGATCCAGGCCAGTGCCGTATTCCAGGACCATACGGCTACCGGGAAGTTGAAAGCGGTGATGATTCCTACGATTCCCAGGGGATGATACTGCTCGTACATACGGTGTCCGGGTCTTTCCGAGTGCATGGTATATCCATGGAGCTGTCTTGAAAGCCCCACGGCAAAATCGCAGATGTCGATCATTTCCTGAACTTCACCCAAACCTTCCTGCAGGGATTTACCCATTTCATAAGAAACGAGTTTCCCCAGATCATCTTTGTACTGTCTTAATTTCTGGCCGAGCTGCCTAACGATTTCCCCTCTTTTAGGGGCCGGAATGAGCCTGAATTCCTTAAAAGCCCTCTCTGCCGTTTCGATTACCTTATCGTAATCCGAAGCACCGGAGGTTTTTACTTTTGCAATCAGATTTCCATCCACCGGAGAGTAACTTTCCAGCGTTTTCCCTGATGCAAAGTATTTTCCGCCTGTTGAAGTCCCCTTATTCTCATCTTTAATTCCAAGATTTTTGAGCGTTTTTTCAATCCCAAAATCCTTTACTTTTTTAGACATAAAAATTTTACTTTTCGTTTCCTCTAAAGATAAAAATATTATGCGAACCGCAAAATTTTAATTTTTTAACGTGTTTTTTATTTGGACTAATTATAAACATGCTTATCTTTGTAAGGCAATCATTTGAATTTCAGAAATGGAAAATAACAGGATTAAAAACGAATCTGATGCCGCGGAAAAGAAACCGTCCCGCTGGAAAAGCCTGCTGAAAAAATTCGGGATCGGCGGAATTATATTTTTTACGGTGAAAGGCATTATCACGTCCACGCTGATCTATTTCTTAGGAAAAAATGCATGGAGTATTATTGCAGGCTACTTTACGGGGATATTTGATTAATTAATTGATTGAAATAAATAGAAAAAAAGCTGAGAATTTTCTCAGCTTTTTTGCTTATAACAAGTTAATTGATTTAAAACTATTCTTTCTTCTTCCTTCCCGATTCCATCAGCTTTTGGTGCAGCAGATACTCGATCTGCCCGTTAACGCTGCGGAATTCATCATTCGCCCATTTTTCCAGAAGCTTATAAGTGGCCTCATCGATCCGGAGAACGAAGGATTTTTTGCCTTTGCCTGGGGAAGAATTATGGGATTTTTCCGATTTCATTTTCTTGATTCTTTTCTAATGCTACATGTAGAGCTGCCCTTCTATAAGGTGATGAGCTTATCATTCTAATTGTATTAATTGTACAGCGTTCCGGCATTCAGGATCGGGGTAGCTGCTTTTTCGCCGCACAGCACGACCATTAAATTGCTTACCATCGCTGCTTTTCTTTCATCATCCAGTTCTACAATATTTTCTTCGGAAAGCTTCCTTAAAGCTAATTCTACCATTCCGACAGCGCCTTCTACAATTTTAGTTCTTGCAGCTACAATGGCTGTTGCCTGCTGTCTCTGAAGCATAGCACCCGCAATTTCCGATGCGTAGGCAAGATGCGAAATCCTCGCTTCCTGAATAACAATCCCTGCTTTTGAGAGTCGTTCTGTAAGTTCTTCTTCAAGGATCGCATTAATCTTATCTCCACCTTCCCTTAACGTAATCGGAGCATGATCATCCTCCAGGTTGTCATACGGAAAGCTCATGGCCAGATGACGTACTGCCGCTTCACTCTGCATTTTAACAAAATCCGAATATCTTTCCACATCAAAAGCTGCCTTGTAAGTATCTCCTACTTTCCAGACGATCACAACAGCAATTTCGATGGGGTTTCCCATTTTGTCGTTTACTTTTAAGGTCTGTCCCTGCAGGTTTTCCGAACGCAAACTGATCCTTTGGGATGAATACAGAGGGTTAATGAAGAACAGTCCGTTATCTTTTACGGTCCCTACGTATTTCCCGAAAAAATTCAGCACCCGCGAGTGATTCGGCTGGATGATCATCAGTCCTTTCAGGAAAAAGCAAAAGAGTATGAAGGTTAAAAAGCCCAGCACTACAAGAGTAATACTGCTATCGACTCCCATCGCAAAAAAATAAATTGAAGCCACAAACAATCCGAGACAGATCACCAAAGTAAGGTATCCGGACATCGGTTTTAAGATTTTTTCCATGATATTGATTTTTAAATTTGATATTATTTTAATATCATAAAGATATATCTTATTTTTGGATTCTAAGTATTAATTTTAATATTTAACAAATCTTAAATTAAATGACAGAGTGAAAGTTATCAATCACATGAAAAACATAAAATTTTAAGTTGCAGGCTTTGCGCATATTTGAGAGCATATGAGATTAAAAATCAAAGATTTTTTATATTTGCTATATAGATGCGGCTGATATTACTTGTTTCGATCCCTACAGGGATGACAAGTGGAATGTATAAAATGGGTAATCCCGCGAAACAGTATTAATAACTTTTATGCTTTTACAGACGAATAAAAAATCCCGGAAGCAACAACTTCCGGGATTCTATTTATATAAGTATTAAATCTTATTTCTTTGTCAAAATTCTGAATTTTACATAAGAAGCAATGGCTAAAGCGAGCATAGTGCCAAGTCCGATGTACACCCACGCCGGAACCGGAACCGGATCACCTGCGGCGTATGAGTGCAATCCGCTGAGGTAATAATTTACCCCGAAATACGTCATGACCATTGAGCAGAAAGCAAACATCGTAGCGACGTGAAATGCCCATCGACTTCTTAAGCCGGGAACCAGTCTCATGTGAAGTACGAACGCATAGACCATGATGGAAATGAAGGCCCATGTTTCTTTCGGATCCCAGCTCCAGTATCTTCCCCACGATTCATTGGCCCAGATCCCACCCAGGAAGTTTCCTACCGTTAAGGCAAACAAACCGATGGTAAGAGACATTTCCGAAACGATAGCCAGTTCCTTCAATGTGGTGTCGTGGTGTATCTTGTAAGTATCCTTTTTCGAGATAATATAGAAAACCAGACTGATGACCGCAATGATCATTGATAAGGCAAAGAACCCGTAACTCGATGTAATGATCGCTACGTGTACGATCAGCCAGTATGATTTCAGTACCGGTACCAACGGTGTGATCTGCGGATCAAGCGCTGAACCACCGTGGGCAAACCCCATCATAATAACCGCTACCATAAATCCGGCTGCCGGAATCAGAGCGTTGGAGTTTCTGTATAACAGAAGCCCGGCCGTAATCCCGACCCATGAAATGAAAATAATCGCTTCGTAACCGTTACTCCATGGTGCATGTCCGGAAATATACCATCTTGCAATTAGGCCTAGGAAATGGAAAGCATATCCGATAATACCTATTACGATGATCGCTTTGATGGTCTTGTTTAAAATTTTATTCGGCTTGAATAGTTCTACAAAACCTAAGATCAGCAATAAGCCTCCGATAAGGGTATAGAAAATCAAGAGTTTGAAATTGATGTTCACTTTATTCATGAACACTTCCAATTCAACTTTTGATGGGGCAGGAACTACTGCTTTCCCCCATTTCTGCTGGTATTCCGACAGTTTTGCCAGTTCCGCATCGGCCTTGCTCCAGTTACCGGTTTGCTGTGCCTTTAAAACTTCCGCAAAATAAGGCCCCATGACCTGCTGGGACTCCATATCCGGTTCCATTTTCTGGTCCAGCCACGAATGCCATGTATGATTGGCGTCGTTCTTTACCGGAACAATTCTCATAAACTGACCGCTGAAAAACTCATTGAAGATCTGCACCCTTTCGTTTACGGCAATGACTTCTTTATCATAATTGGTCTGCTCAGCCGGTTTTTTACGGAATGCGGTATTGTAATCGCTTTCAAGAATATATTTTAGATTTCCGTTGGCATCTGCCGGGAACAGATTCATTAAGGAAGTGTATCCGTCTTCATCTGCTTTTGTTTTATTCTTTAATTCATCACCGCCTTTTGTTCCTACTTTGATCATCGGAACCATCGTCCAGCTTGGCGTATCGATATTCACTGATAAAAACCATTGGTTTGCCGAAAGGGATTTCCCGTCCGTTCCTTTGAACTCGTCTTTTTTATACAGCTTTCTCAAAACATCCAGTGCTTCAGTATTGATCGGAACAATACGGCCTTCAAAATTCTGTACCAGAAGGTATCCGAACTTATCGGCGTGTTCTGCGCTGATTTTATTTCTTGCGATAATTTCATCTGCCGTTACCACTTTCATTTTTGTAAACGGCTTCGGTCCTTGAGGCTGGGCCGTTTCAGATGCCGGAGCGTGATTGTGGTTTTCGCCCTCTACATGAACGTGCTCCCGGCTTCCGTCGGTGGTTCCGTGCGTTTCAATTTTCTGGGCATTGAGTCCGAAGCTTAAAAGCAACAGAAGAACGGTTGCTGCTTTCTTTTTATTAACGTCTTTCAGGATTTTATTTAATTTCCAGAAGTGGGTTCCTTTCCAGAAGAACATAAAGAACATTCCTCCAAACAGGAAAGTATAACCAATATACGAGATCAATGTTCCCCAGAAATCGTGGTTTACCGAAAGAACGGTTCCCATCCGGTCCGGATCGAAGCTCGACTGGAAAAAACGGTATCCTTTATGGTTCAGTACGTGGTTCATATAAATTTTAAAAGGGGTCTGTTTCCCTTCATCGATAATTTTGATATGGCTTTCATAAGCACTCGGGGAAGAACTTCCCGGATAGGTTTCCATGACGAAATCATCCAGCTTTAAAGAGAACGACGTATTATATACCTTTGGTCCGAAACCGATCATGATGTTCAATCCGTCCATCGTTACCTGCTTGTACGCATTCGGGTTTCCTTTTTCTACGGAAAGGTCTACCAGCTGTTTTGTTTTCGGTCCCTGAAGTTCTACCGTCAGCATATCCGGAACACTCTGGTCTTTCTTACGGTCGCCTTCGATGGATATTAATTTACCTTTCTTCAGTCCTTCGGGAACTACCAGTTTTAATTCATTGATTGAGTATAAACTTCTCAAAGCCAGAGGCTGGAATTCATCTTTCTTAGTTGTTCCGGTAGCCTGGGTGGCCATCGTCATATAATTGGCATCCACCGGGGTTTTGATGAACAGTTTGCCGCCTTCGTTTTTAAATTCCACCGCACCGTCGATGGCTCTGTTGAAAGTAACTAAGGTTCCGTTGATGGATTTTGTTTCACCCGGCTTGATGAAGATGTTTTGTCTTCCTGTTTGCCCGGTAGATACCAAATGCAGGTATTCGGAACCGTTCGGATCTGCCAGAAGGCTGTCTTTTTTTCGCTGAACATATTCTTTGGCCACTACTTTCACCTGTTTTCCGCGGAAATCATAAGTGGCTTCCAGATCTTTATGCAGCGGGGACATCAGGTAAGGAATATCCTGATAGTTAAGGACGTCACCTTTTTCTTCGATCTGGATTTTAAGGAAATTTTTATCGGTCACAATCTCGTTGGAGGTTTCGCCTTCCCTGATGTGCATCATGCCTTCAAAACTGATGTACCGGGTAATGGCACCACCGATAAAGATCAGCACAAATGCAAGGTGGAAGACCAGCACCGGCCATTTCTCTCTCTTCCAGAGCCTGTATCTTCCGATATTGCCGATAAAATTGAGGATTAAAAGGAGCATGATGAGTTCAAACCACCATGCTTCATAGATTAATGCTTTTGCTGTGGGGGTTCCGTAATCGTTTTCTAAGAACGTTGCATAGGCCATGGCGAATGCATACCCCAATAACAACACAGCCATTGTTCTGGTTGAGATCAAAATATCCTGGATCTTCTTCATATGTATATACTTGACATGCAAAAATAAGCATGATAAACCATAAAGCCGTTAAAAAAAGCTGTTTTTTATCACTTTGAAAGCCTGAAACGTTATTTTGAATCGTTCTTAATAAACCTAAAATCAATTAGAGAAAATTTAATAACTCAAGGGGAGATCAATTCTTTTTTATATAAAGAAAAATTTAGTCTGCTAATTTTTTTTAATTCATTTTATTTTAAATATTTTTAATGATCAGAAAACGAAGCCTGCCAGAAAAAGGCCTTTTCCCGACCGGGAAAAATTAAATTTCTTTTCGTAAAAAAAGCATAACGTTTAATGTTGAAAAATATTAAATTTGCCAATTGACATTATGAATAAAAACACACAAAACAAACCGACAGAATCGCCTGATAAAGGCAAATTTTTATCGAAGCCCCGGGTATTTTTCGGGCTTACGTTTATCCTTTTTTCCGTTGTGCTTACCTTTTCATTCGTTTCATACCTGATGAACTGGAAGGCAGACCAGAGCCAGGCAGGAACCATGCTGGACAAGAGCATCAAATCGTCTAACCTTTTCGGTAAATTGGGCGACTGGCTGGGAAATATTTTTATTTTTGAAAGCATTGGGGTTGCCTCATTCATTATAGCCTTTTTATTTCTGGTTTCCGGGACAGTGATCCTGAAAAAGAAAATGTTTAAACCGTGGAAAACCATCGGGCATTCGCTGTTCTTTATCTGCTGGCTGCCTATCCTTTTCGGAGCATTAACCAAAGGTCAGGGCGTTTTAAGCGGAGTCTACGGCTATCAGATCATGGATTCGCTGAATGCAATTATCGGAACCGTCGGCCTTTGGCTGGTACTGGTATCCAGTATTGCGTTGTATTTCATTTTAGAGTTCAACCTCCGTCCAAGTTCGATCAAATCAAAACTGAATGACATTAATGAAAGTACCATCGGAAAAGTAAAATCGATGATGCCGAGTTCCGATGAGAATTTCGAAGCGGATGAAGAGCTGATTGAAGAATTGGAAGCCCATAAGGAAGAGACGGTTGAAAAAGTAAAAGTAACCGAGGTCGTACAAAAACCTGCCGCCAAAGCAAAAGTGCCTGAGCCGGTAAGCATTCCGAAAGGATTTCCGGAAGTTCCGGTTTCCACCGATCTGGATCCGATTGTAACCCCGAACAATACTTCTTTCGATGAAGAAGTAAAAACGGATCTTTCATCATCCATCAACCTACCTCTTGATACGAAGCCGAAGATGCCGACTGCGACTCCTGAACAGGCGTTCGATTTTAAGCCTTCCGTTCCGGCAGCCCAAACCGTTCCGGCCGCTGCTCCTGTGGAAGACATCAAGTTCAATGTGGAAGTAGCTCCGGTAATCGATATTCTGGACGATGCAGATATTAAATCCCAGGAACTGGTTGATAAGCATGGTCTGTATGACCACAAACTGGATCTGGCCAAATTCCAGATGCCGCCGGTGGAACTTTTAAAGGACTATGGAAACGAAGAAATTTCCATTAATAAAGAAGAATTAGAAGAAAACAAAAATAAGATCGTAGGACTGCTGAAAAATTTCAACGTTGGTATTGCCGAAATTAAAGCGACCATCGGACCTACAGTAACCTTATACGAAATTGTTCCGGAAGCAGGAATCAGGGTTGCAGCCATCAAAAAACTGCAGGATGATATTGCCCTGAATCTTTCCGCTTTAGGAATCAGGATTATTGCACCGATGCCGGGGAAAGGAACCATCGGGATTGAAGTTCCGAGAAAGAATCCTACCATGGTCTCCATGCGTTCGGTGATCGCTTCACAAAAATTCCAGAATACGGATATGGATCTTCCGGTGGTATTCGGAAAAACGATTTCCAATGAGATTTTCATGGCCGATTTATCCAAAATGCCCCACTTGCTGATGGCGGGTGCTACAGGACAGGGTAAATCCGTTGGGATCAATGCCATTCTGACTTCCCTACTCTACAAGAAACATCCGAGCGAACTTAAGTTTGTGATGGTGGATCCTAAAAAAGTGGAACTTTCTTTATATTCAAAAATTGAAAGACATTATCTGGCGAAACTTCCCGATGCGGAAGAAGCGATCATTACGGACACCAACAAGGTAATCAATACGCTGAACTCCCTGTGTATCGAAATGGATACGAGGTACGACCTGCTTAAAAATGCCTTTTGTAAAAATTTAAAGGAATACAATAAAAAATTCACGGAACGGAAACTGAATCCTGAAAACGGACACCGTTACCTTCCGTATATCGTTCTGGTAGTAGACGAGTTTGCGGATCTGATCATGACGGCCGGTAAAGAAGTTGAATTGCCGATTGCCCGTCTGGCACAGCTTGCCCGTGCCGTAGGGATCCACTTAATTGTCGCTACGCAAAGACCGTCGGTAAACGTAATTACCGGGATGATCAAGGCGAATTTCCCGGCAAGGGCAGCCTTCAGGGTAATTTCCAGTGTGGATTCACGAACGATCCTGGATTCTCCGGGTGCCGACCAGCTGATCGGTAAAGGAGATATGCTTTATTTCAACGGAAATGAAATCCTGAGACTTCAGTGTGCTTTTGTTGATACGCCGGAAGTGGAAAGGCTGGCGGAATTTATCGGTGAACAGAAAGGTTACGCCTCAGCGTTTATCCTTCCCGAATATGTTTCCGAAGATTCTACAAGTACGGTCGGAGCATTTGATCCCAATGAAAAAGATGCTTTGTTTGAAGAGGCGGCAAGAATTATCGTTTCTACCCAGCAGGGTTCTACATCCATGCTTCAGAGACAACTGAAGCTGGGCTACAACAGGGCCGGAAGAATCATGGATCAGCTGGAAGCAAGCGGTATCGTAGGCGGTTTCAACGGTGCAAAAGCAAGGGAAGTTCTCATCAGCGACCTGCATTCTTTGGAACAGTTTTTAGATGATTTAAAAAGCTAATTATACTTTATTGATGAAAAAAATATTATACGGGCTGTTATTATTTTCAGCAATTAGTTGCGGATCGGTGCAGAACTATACTAAAAATGATTTAAGACAGGAATTTTTTAAAGAGAAACCGATGGTTTTTAATTTAAGTTCCGCGAGCATTAAATATATTAATGTAACAGGTCCGCATTCAGGATATCCTTCGAATCCCGACATTAATGAAGTTTTTAATCAGGCGGTAGCAGAATTAGCAAATGAAACACAATTGAATTTAAAGACAGCCGGTCATATTTCACAAGCAAACATTGAAGTCAAAATTCTTGATATTAATTGGCATTTTGGTTTATCTCTTAGCGATATGATCACGAAACTTAATTTTAATACCAATGAAAAGAACTATGAAAGCACCGGAAATTTTAAAAATTTCGGGGGCACTACGGGCAATAGTCTAAAAAATTCTTTTAAAAACTCTATCTATCATTTCCTGTTGACTTACCAAAAATAAAATATGTCAATTGGAACAGTTTTTGGAAGACCTGCGCAGTTAAAAGTGAAGCTGAAGGTTTAACTTTTACTTTAAAACAGAGTCTAAAATTTAAGTAAGATTTAAAAAAATGAAACATATTATTTCAAAAATTGTAGTCAGCAGTCTGGTGGTAGGAGCAGTAGGATTTACAAACGCCCAGAAAATCGATGCCAAGGCAAAAAAGATCCTGGACGATATTACCGCTAACTATAAATCGAAGAAAAACACCTATTTCAAATTCTCATTCGGCAGCGGAACCAACGGAAAGGTGGATAAAAGCGAACCGGGAATTTATTACGCAGCCGGCGACAAGTACAAACTGAAAATCATGGAAACCGAGCAGATTTTCGACGGAAACAAAATCTACAACATCAATACGGAAGATAAGGAAGTTACGGTAGCCAAGCCTAACGGCAGCAGCTCGATGTTCTCCCCTATCAACTATCTGTCAAGCTACAGAAACGATTATAACGTAACCTACGAAGGAAAGAAAAACGTAAATGGCGTAAATGCAGATTTCATTAAATTAACTCCCGTAAAATCGAACGGAATCCAGGCTGTCTATCTTTTTGTAGATGCTGCCAAAAAACAGATGGTAAAGCTGGAGCAGCACGGTAACAACAATGACCTTGCCGTAATCGCCATTACCCAGTACAAGGAAAATCAGACTTTGGATCCGGGAATGTTTGTATTCGACAAGAATAAATACAAAAATTATCTGGTTACGGAGCTTTAACCAACTTTATTATAAAAATTTCATAAAATATAAGAGCTGCAAAGGAAACTTTGTGGCTTTTTGATTAATTTTGGCGCATGTTAAAAATACTAGACCGCTATATCATAAAAACCTTCTTCGGACCGTTTTTCTTTATATTCAGCGTATTGTTTTTTATCTTTATCGTAAACATTATCTGGATCCAGCTCGGGCAGTTTATGGGTAAAGGTCTAAGCTATTGGCAGATCATGAAGCTGCTTTTCTATCTGGGGGTAAGCGTTATCAGTATGGTACTGCCGCTGACGATCCTGCTGGCCAGCATTATGTCTTTTGGTGAATTTGGAGAACGGTATGAGCTTGCTGCTATGAAAGCTGCGGGAATTTCTTTAACACGTGTAATGATGCCGCTCTTAGGAGTAACCGTAGTCATGTCTATTATCCTATACTTTTTTTCCAACAATATCATTCCCGATTTTCAGAGAAAAGCGAAGAATATGCTATTTAATATCGCCCAGACCAAACCGGCCCTGAATTTTACACCCGGACAATTCATCGACCAGATTCCGGGAAACATGGTGAAGTTCGATAAGATCACGGGAGAAAATGATGAAAATATTGAAGGCGTTTTTGTGCATAAAAAAGCAAGTTCTTATGATAATCAGCAGACGATTGTGGCCAAAAGAGGGAAATTTGTTCCGGCTGCCAACAAAAACTATCTGAAGCTTGTTCTGTATGACGGATATGTGTATGAAGATAACTTTGCCGGAAAAGGCGAAAATGTAAGGCTCAAACAGCCTGATCAGGCCATTAAGTTCGACTCCCTGACTTCTCATTTTGACGTCAGTGAAATCATTAACAAAGCTATTGAAGAGGAAAAAATTACGGACGATTACCGATTCCAGACTTTTACACAACTTAAGGCAACCATTACTAAGGCAAAAACCGATAACGACCGGTTTTTTACAAATGTTAATAATGATGTATTGAATCAGACCAATTCCGTGATTAGCTACATGGATTCCAAACAGAACCGGGCAAAGGCAAAAGCTAAGCCCATCATCAAACTGGATACGGTAAAGAAAGAAAAGAAACTGGAAATCATTAAGAATGCCTATGACCGACTGGAAAGTCTGAAAAGTACCCTTGATGCAAAAAACAACGAGCTCGACCCCGGAATTAAATATTACAACAAAGTAGTTATTTACCAACAGAGAATCGTTACTTATTCGTTTACCTGTATCATTTTCTTTTTGATCGGATCGAGTCTGGGATCCATTATCAGAAAAGGAGGAATGGGGCTGCCGGTGATTATTGCGATTGTTATTTTCATTATATTCTACGTCATCAACGTAGGTTTTGAAAACATGGCGTGGTCCGGTAAAATTAATCCGTATCTGGCCGCCTGGATCCCGAATATTGTCCTTTTCCCTTTCGGGGTCTGGATGACCTATAAAGCCTTAACCGATTCTCAATTGTTTGATGCGGAAAAATACAAAGCCGCTTTCAAACCGATTACGAAACTGTTTGTAAAGAACAAAGAGCATCAGCGCTACCAGTAATTAAAAACATTTTAAAATACATGAGATCCGGAGATTTTCCGGATCTTTTTATTTGATAATTACAAAAAGCCAGGTAAAAGGTAAAAAGAGCCAAGTGTGAATGCCTTTTTGAACCGTTAAGAGGGATGAAGGATTTAAGTTGGATTAAGGTAAAATCAAAGATTTTATTTAGCGGCTTGCTCAAAGTGAAATTCAACTTCATTTTTCTAAATAATGTGAATCCGATGATACTGATTTAAATGTCAATCATTTAATATAAAATAAACTTAAATAATTCCGGATTTAAAAACAGAATAGCCACCAGCGAAGAATACCTTCGATATTTAACTGCCGTCGGTTCGATTAGATTTTGAAAAAATCGTATCGGGAAGTTGCCGAACTACAAACCGGAGGTCCTGCTCTACATGTTCCCGATACATTTTTCTCCGCTGAGCTCCAAAAAACACTCGAACTGACGTTAAATATCTTATTATTAATTGTTTTAATCCAAAAAAGCCGAGTAGAACGAATCGGGTAAAACGTAGCTTTATATTAAAATGATATGTCTATTATTATATTCGTTAACAAACTTCCAGCGTCCAGCATCTTTCTTCCCTCCCATCAATCTGATTTCTTTTTCGGGTTGACCTCAGTTTGACAATAAAAAATTATCTTTACCGGAATTAAAAGTTTAATTCTATGAAAAAAATACTACTCGTTGGTTTGTTGAGCCTGGCTTCATTTAATGCCTATGCGCAGGAAGACAATACCGAATATGAAATGAGAACCGGTGAAAAGCCAGGCTATATCATCGATAAGAGCGGAAAGAAAATTGAAGGCATCGTAAGGCTGGCCGGAAACGATATGAGCCCATGGACCAATCAGAAAAAAGTGAAGTTTATTGCTTCCACCGATATTGATGCTTCCAAAAAGAAACAGAAATTCAAAACCTATGATGTAGACGACCTGAAAGGATACATGGCCGTAGATAATGATGCGGAAAGAGTTTTTGAAAACATCAAATACACCAACGTAAAAGAAGCTTACAATACCCAGAACGGAGGATTAAGCGGAAATCTGAAAGCCCTTAACAACCTGACAAAAAACAACCAGTTTGCAGAGCTTGTAGTCGATGGGAAAATCAAAGTGTATAAAGTTTACGGTTTCCCGACTACTTTCTCTGCAGGAAGCCAGATTGCGGTAGCCGAAGCAGAAAACAAAAGAATGAGGGAAAATCCGTCTTACGTCTATTCCAAGAAAGGTGGAAAGCCAGAAGAACTTACTGCCGTAAAGGCGAAAATGATCATTGCCGACTGCCCGGTCGTAAGAACAAAAGCTTCGAAAGGCGAATACGCATCTCTGAAAAACGACACGAAACAGCGGTCCGGTCTTCGAAAATTCATCAGAAACGAAATCGGAAATGCCATGGCCGATAATAAAGCCATCGTCGATGAAGTAATCATTGATTATAACGAAAACTGTAAATAGCCTGCTTTAAAATAGAAGAAAAGCAGTTTCGAATCTGAAACTGCTTTTTTGTTTAGGCTGTTTTTTTGTATTATTGGATCAGCCAAATACACCTTATGAAAAATATACTAGCTGCTGTTTCCCTCGTCTTGATTCTTTCGTGTAATAAACAAAAAGAAAGTTCGGAACAAAGTTCTGCAAATGACCTATCTACAGTTAAAAAAGATACGGCTTCGCCGGACAGAACTCCGCAAAATATCGATGAAATCAAAAAGGAATTTACAGCACTCAATGAAAAGCTGTTGTCCCAAAGTCTGGATTCCGCAAGCTTTACCTACACCTGCAACGAAATCGAAGGCAAAGCAGACTTTTATTATGAAAAGCAAAACCTGCGAATGGTGAAGCATTTTTCCGCGACCAGCCACTTTTCATCAGTTACCAATTATTACGTCAAAAACAACGAGATATTTTTCATATTCAAAGAAGAAACCTTGTGGCAGTTTGACGGCGGAACTTCCGAAAAGCCCATCACCAAAGACAGCATCAGCCAGCAGAGAATCTATCTGAATAATGGCAAAGCCATCCAGTGTCTGGAAAAGCACTTCACGATAAGATCTGCCGGTAAAAATACAGATCCCGAAACGGTTCCTAATAAAAAGGGGAATTGTGATGTCAAAGAATTGACGGATGTTTACCGTAAAATACTGAAGAACAAAGACACGAAGAATAAACTGTTATGTCTTTAGGTTTTAAGCGGATGATTTAAACCGTTAATATTTATATAGGTTTTAGAAAAATTAAGATGAGCTTTGCTTTAAGCATTGTGCTAAATGAAATCTTTGATTTTACCTTGATTAAATCTTACCATCTTCATTCTTTTAATGGTTTGAAAACCGCATTTCACTTGATTTTTTTACTTTTTACCTGGCTTTTAAACAATGTTTCAATCTTCATTATTTGTTCACCATTTAATCCAAAACAAAAGCGGCTTCAAAAAATGAAACCGCTTCTTATATTTTAATACTGAAAATTATACCTTCATAATTTCAGCTTCTTTCACTTTAAGATGTTCATCACAAGCTTTTACATACTTATCGGTAAGTACCTGAATGTCGGCTTCTACGCCTTTGATGATATCTTCCGAAACACCGTCCAGTTTTTTAAGCTCTTTCAGACCGTTTTGTCTGGCGTTTCTTACCACTACTTTCGTATCTTCCGCTTCACCTTTTGCCTGCTTGGCCAGTTCTCTTCTTCTTTCCTCCGTTAACGGCGGAACGTTAAGAATGATGTTGATCCCGTTGTTGGAAGGCGCAAAACCTAAATTTGAATTGATGATCGCCTTTTCAATGTCATTGATCGCTTTGGCATCCCAGGGTTGAATAGAAATCGTCATCGCATCCGGAACAGAAACATTCGCTACCTGGTTAATGGGAGTCAATGCTCCGTAATATTCTACCATCACATCCTGAACCATCGCGGTGGACGCACGTCCTGCCCGGATTCTCTGAAATGCATGGTCCAGGTGCTTAATAGCGGCTTCCATGTCGTGCTGTACAGACTCTACTATAAGATCTATTTCTTCCATTATATAATAAAAATTTGATAAATTACACATTTTTATAATCGATTAGTAATGAGTAATAGGTAATGAGCGATAAAAAACGCTTAACCCCAAATACATATTACAAATCAACTAAAGTACCAACATTCTCACCATCCACAATTTTTTCCAGGTTGCCGTCTTTGTTCATATCAAAAACGATAATCGGCAGCTTGTTTTCGTGGCTTAAGGTAAATGCCGTCATATCCATTACTTTCAGGTTCTTGGCATAAACTTCGTCGAAAGATAATGAATTATATTTTACCGCATCCGCATTTTTTTCGGGATCGCTGTCGTAGATTCCGTCTACCCTGGTTCCTTTTAAAATAACGTCGGCATCAATTTCGATGGCTCTAAGCGTGGCTGCCGTATCCGTGGTAAAATAAGGGTTTCCGGTTCCTGCTCCGAAGATCACGACTCTCCCTTTCTCAAGATGCCTTACCGCTCTCCTTTTGATGAAAGGCTCAGCTACTTTATCCATTTCGATAGCCGACTGAAGTCTGGTTTTGATTCCTACATCTTCCAAGGCACCCTGCAAGGCCATCCCGTTGATTACGGTTGCCAGCATTCCCATATAATCGCCTTGTACACGGTCCATTCCTTTGGCAGCACCGGCTACCCCACGGAAAATATTCCCTCCTCCGATGACAATGGCAACTTCACAGCCTTTGTTTACTACTGTTTTTATCTCTGCTGCGTATTCCTGTAGCCTTTCGTTGTCGATACCATATTGTCTGTTCCCCATTAAGGCTTCACCACTCAGTTTCAGAAGGATTCTTTTATATTTCATTTTTTGTATAAATAACTTTTTTCCGTTAGGTTGATTGTCTGAAAAATTGACTCTGCAAATATAATCATTAATAAGGTTGGTTTTTAATTCTGTATTAAATTTTTAAATCTTCCGCCCAAAGCCGTTTCCCGGGGCTTTTCATAGAAACAGCCGCATTTTTTATCAGGAGCTTTTTCCCGCTTTTCGCTGTATCTTTTTGCCCGGGCTTTTGTCCCATGCAAAAAAGGATGCCGCTGCAATCGGGGCTAACAAAATCAGACCGCTGATAAATCCTGCATTTGAAAAGTCGCTCTATTTAATCCGATAGTATTTAATTTATTTCAAGTAAAAAAGAGGAAGATATTTTAATCAACGTCACTTCAAATAGATTTGAAAAAATTATATCGAGAAGTTGCTGGACCACCAACTAAAGGTCCCACATACAGGTTCTCAATACATTTTTCCGCTGCGCTGCAAAAAAAACTTGAACAGGCGCAGTCCTTCATTGTATTGTCACGAGATAAAGCTTTTAGCTATTCTTAATTTACTTTTTCTGTTTCCAGGATCGAATTCACGTTAATAAGCAAAATACAAACAATATCATTTAATATGCAAACCCCTTACTAATGATGTCCACAAAGAAGCTTCCGGCATCCATCTTCTGGTCCGACAAAAGTCACCACGTTTGAAAAAAACATATTTGCCTATAAATATTGTAAGAAATATTTTGATAAGTACGAAAAAGGATTATTTTTGCATTACTAATAAACTGAGTTGAAGAAAATTGTCATTTTTTCATTATTTCTGTCAGGAATTGTTTCTTATGCACAAACGGGGACAAATGTTTTTCCGTTCTTGAATCTTCCGGTATCTGCCAGACAGGCAGCCCTGGGCGGTGATGCGATTTCCGTCAGAGATCATGATGTCTCCTTTGCTATTGCAAACCCTTCCCTGCTGAATAAAGATTCGGATAACCAGCTTTCCGTAAATGCAACCGCCTATCTTGCCGATTCCAAATATGGAACCATTGCTTATGCCAGAGATTTTGATAACGGCCATATGGCAACCATCAATGCACGGTATATGAGCTACGGGAGTATTCCGAGAACGGATGACAGCGGTTTTGAAAACGGGACCTTTACGGCTTCCGATGTTTCTGTAGGAGCAGGATATGCCTATCAGTTTGAAGAAGACTGGACCATCGGTGGCGGGCTGAATTTTATCACTTCAAAAATCGACAACTATACCTCTTCCGCGATTTCCGGAAATGCCGGGGTTACTTATCACAATAAAAAGAATAAGGAAACGGCCTCTGTGGTTTTCAGGAATTTCGGATATCAGTTCAAGTCTTTCAACGGGACCAGAGAAAATCTTCCTTTCCGCGTAGACATCGGATACACAAGAATTTTAAAAGCCGTTCCGCTGGCGGTTACTATTACCGCGCACGATATCCAGCAGTTTGACATTTCCTCGCCGTATAATGTAAACGGGCAGGAAGTAAATGTAGGAAGAAAAATAGCCGACCACTTTTCTTTGGGCGCCGAATTGTTTCCGGAGAAAAGCTTCAATATCAGGTTAGGGTATAATGTGAAGCGCGGAAGCGAGCTTGCCGTGGTAGACCAGAGAAACTTTTCCGGGCTTTCCGCCGGATTCGGGGTCAAGCTTTCCCGGTTCAGGATCGATTATGCCCATGTAAGATACCATAATGCCTCCAATGTCAATCAGATAGGTATTTCCATAGATCTTACAAGCCATGCAGGATATTAAATGAGATAAGTACCTGAAATAATTTAATAATACGTTTTTGAATTTTAAAATTCTGAAGGTAAAGCCAGTAGCAAAAAGCTGATTGCTATCAGCTGCATAAAGCCAAAGCAATAAAATAAAAAAGAAACCTTAAGAAATTCTCTTAAGGTTTCTTGATTTTTAAGAAAAAATCAAGAAATTTGCAGGATGAAAAAACCTGTAATTGCAATCGACGGGTACTCGTCTACCGGAAAAAGTTCCATCTCTAAAATCATTGCCCGAAAACTGGGGATCATCCATATGGATACGGGTGCACTTTACCGGGGTGTAACCTGGTTTGCGCTTCAGAACTGTATCGGGGAAAACGGATCAATCGATCTGGCCAGGCTGTTTTCATCCTTCAGCGAAATTGAACTTGAATTTAAAAATTCCGAAGGTGAACTTATTCTTTTTCTGAACCACATCGATATTTCAAAAGCCATCCGAACCAATGAAGTTTCTGATCATGTAAGCTTTGTGGCCAAACAAAAAGAAGTACGGGATTTTCTTCTGCAATCTCAGCGTTCTCAGGCAGAAAAGGGCGGCATCATCATGGACGGACGCGACATTGGAACCGTTGTCCTGCCCGATGCGGATTATAAATTTTTCCTTACCGCCAGCATCGATGAACGGACCCGGAGAAGGTATCAGGAATTGCTGAGTTTAGGTATCGAAGCCAACGAACAGCAGGTGAAGGAAAACCTGATCGAACGCGACCGGATCGACAGCGAACGTGAAATTGCTCCGCTTAAACAGGCTGACGATGCCATTGTTATCGATAACACCTCCCTTAACAAGCAGGAAACCATTGATGCTATCCTATCCCACATCGAAAAGATTTAACATTTTTTAATACCTGCTGTGCTCCTTTGGTATGTAAATTGTACAATTTAACATAAGTAAAAAGCTAGTATTTATTAACTATTAAAAAAAACGAAAATGTCTAAAAAAAACAATACAGCGGGTATTTTGGCAGGCCTTCTTGCAGGTGCTGCTGCGGGTGTTATCTTAGGAATGCTTTATGCTCCTGAAGAAGGAAAAGAAACAAGAAAAAAAATTAAAACAAAAGCCGAAGATATTAAAGATCAGGCTAAAAATAAATATGGCGAAGTGTCTGAAAAAGTAAAAGACCAATACAGCAGTATTTCTTCTACTTTTAAAGAAACTGCCAACAATGTAGCCCATACCGTAAAAGACGGATATGATAAATACAAAGATCAGATCGTTTCCAAAACTGCAGATGTTGTAAAAAACGTAGAATCGGAACTTAATGATCTAAAAAATTAAGATAATTTATTTTTTTAGGTAAATTATGAAAAGGAACTTTACAAAAGAAAGTTCCTTTTTTTATAACTTCAAATAAAAAACGATGATAGAAACTATTAAAGAATACGCGTCCAAAAGGATTGATTTGCTGAAAATAGAAGCTACTGAAAAGTCTTCCCTTTCGGCAGGAGTCATTACTTATTTTGTAATCATGCTTGTTGCTTTTGGTTTTTTCATTATCCTGTTTAACTTTGGGATTGCTTTTCTCATCGGGGAGGCATTGGGCAATCAGTCGTACGGATTCCTGATCGTAGCAGGATTTTATCTTTTAATCATGATTTTAGTGATGGTATTTAAAAAGAAAATCGTAAATTCTGTAGCAGATCAGGTTATTAATTTTTTAAATCATTAAACTATGGGCAGAAAGTATGAAAACCTAGAGGAACTCAGGAGAAAGAAAAAACTGCTGAAGGAGGAGATTGATGGCATGGAAGATCTTCTTACCTTCAAGAACACAAAAGAAAGCCTCAGTGCCTTCACCAACGGCTTAACAGACCAGTATCTGCAGGAAAAGGTAGACGAGAACGGTGAGGAAAAAGTGGTTCTCCGTAAAGATGTAATCGCTAAACAGATTACCAGCGAGATAAAGGATGCCGTTATCAATAAAAATTCGGCGATGGGTATTGCCGGTTCTGCCTTCAAAGGCGATGCGATGGACATCATGATTAACCTTGCAGTAACGACGATTGTCGGGAATTATGCCCGGAAAAACTTTAAAAGCTCCAACTGGAAGAAAAAACTTATCGGCGCGGCCATGATTTATCTGGCCCCTATGGCTCTGAGATTTATCAGAAAGAAGCTGGAAACCTACCAGAAAAATAAAAGCGTTTCCAGTATGGAACAGCTTATATAATTTTTTTTAGGGTTTTAGAGTCGGAGCGTTATTACTTATTTCTCCTGCTCTAAAGCCCCAAAACCCCGCTACTCTCCTATTCTGAATAGCTGTCCTAAAATAATCCCTGCAGCCATGGAAACGTTCAGGCTTTCCGTGGACTTTGATGTTCCGAATCTTGGAATCATCACACTTTTCTGAATCAGTTGTTCGGTTTCCGGACGCATCCCGTTTCCTTCATTACCCAAAATTAAATTCATTTTTTGAGGTCTCTTAAAACTGTAAATATTCTCTCCTTTCATATCGGTTCCGATATTTACATTCTCCGTCTTCGATAAATATTCCGTCAGATTCGTATAAACAACATTTACCCTGGTAAAAGAACCCATGGTTGCCATAATTACTTTCGGATTGTAAATGTCTACGGTATCTTCGCTGCAGATAACTTGCTCGATGCCAAACCAGTCGGCCAAACGGATAATTGTCCCTAAATTTCCCGGATCCTGAATCCCGTCCAGCACCAGCTGGATATCCTTGTCTTCCCACCTTTCCTGAGGTTCAAGATAGCAGACGGCCACAGAATCTTTTGGATGCTGAAGCTTACTGATTTTTTTCAGCTCATTTTCAGAGATATGAGTGATTGGTACGTCCCTATTGTCCAGTTTTTGAGGATCGGTAGAAAATATTTCTTTAATTTTAACCTTAGAATTAAAAAGTTCACAAATGATTTTATTCCCTTCAACCAAAAACAAATCGTATTTTTGTCTGAACTTCTTTTTATCCAAAGACTGTAAAACTTTTATTGTATGAGCTGTAAGCATTATAAGAATTCTCCTCAAAAGTATTATAAAATTATCTCATTTGCAACATTTGTTGGTCTCTTGTATGCGTGCAGTACGACGAAAAAAGTTCCGGACGGTGAATTCCTGCTGGTAAAAAACAATTTTGAGTTTGAAGATAAGAAGGAACCTTTCGATGGTGAGCTGAAAAGTTATGTTCAGCAAAAGCCCAATAAAAGGCAGTTTCTTTTTATGCCGTTGAGCCTTTGGCTGTACAACGCGGCCAATCCCAAATACGATACGCTCCTGAATGAATACATGACGTACCCTAATGAAATGAGAAATCAGAAATTAAGGGATTCTCTTTTCATAAAATACGACATGAACAACGATATCGGAAAAAGCCTTTTTATGGACAGGCTGTATCACAACTGGGGTTCTGCACCTGTTATTCTTGATCAGATCCGGACTGAAAAAAGCGCGGTATCCATTCAGAAAAGATTAACCTACCGGGGGTATTGGGATGCTGAAGTAAAATATCAGCACGCTTTGGATTCGACAGCGAAAAAAGCAGCGGTTACCTATTTTATTACCCATAAAGATCCTACTTATATTAAAGACTATTATTACAATATAACGGATAAAGAGGTTAAAAGCATCTATCAGCAGCATTTAACGGAAAGCCTGATCAGAAGAGGACAGATCCTGGATCAGACGGTACTTGAGAAAGAAGTTAACCGGATTAACGATCTGATGAGGGAGTACGGCTACTACCGTTTCAATGCCTTAGGCGATGAGGTTGGATTCGTAGCGGATTCTTTGAAAAGTACCAAGCAGGTTCCTCTTGTCATGGAAGTTCATAAAGATTCATTAGACAGCCCGTATAAAAAATCCACCATTGGAAATATTGATGTTGCTATCGTCGACGATATTAAGGATTTTCCTGCCCGTACAAAGAAAGACAGTCTAAGAGGCATCCGTTTTCATAAAACAGAAAATACCTATGATTCCCGTTCAATATGGAGAGCGATTATCGTAGGAAACAAGCAGGTGTATGACCAGAAAAAACTGGATCTTACGAAAAGAAACATCCTGGCAATGAACAATTTCAGCATCCTGAAGGCCAGAGATTCTTTAAGACGGGGAGGCGGTACCAGCCCAAATGACAGTATCGTAGATGTAACTTACATCTTAAAGCCATTACCAAAATATGATCTGAAGGTCGGATTGGACTTAAATTATTCCGAGGTGCTTAATTTCGGGGTTTCCCCATCCGTCGATCTTATTACGAGAAATGTGTTTGGCGGTGCAGAAAACCTTTCTACAAGCGTTTCCGGGACTTTCGGCCGTATTGTGGATCCTAAAGATATCAACCGGAGAATTCTGGCTTATGAAATCTCAGCCCAGGCTTCCCTGAGCTTCCCACGATTGCTGTTGCCATTCAACTATTATAAACTGATACCAAAGCGGTACAGCCCAACGTCCTCTATCGTTTTAGGGGTTTCCGATCAGAACAATATCGGTCTGGGAAGATTGAACTTCAATACCGGACTGAATTATCTCGCTACGGTAAATGAAAAAGTAACACACAGGCTGACCCTCTTTAACACACAGCTGAGTTTAACAAAAAATAAAGATGCATATTACAGCTACTTTACGAGTGACAATGCCATCCGTGAAGAATTTTTCAACGATTACTTTTCCTATAATCCCGGCGTTGCCCAGCAGTTTTATTCAGGTCAGTTAAATATCGATCAGGTTTCCCAGCAGATCATCAGTGATACCACGTATCTTCAGGGACTTAATCAGCAGGGCGTTGACCGATACGTAGCGTTTGTGGGAACACTGGTGAATAAAGACCGGCAGACGCAGGATGTATTGATCTCTTCCATGATCTATAATTTCATTTATAATGAAATCGGAAAGAAGGATTTTCCTAATGCTTTTTATTTCAGCGGAAAAGTAGAATTGGCTGGGAATATCTTCAGCATTTTTAACCAGAAAAGAAATGAGGGAGGAATTACAACAAGCCCGGAGAGAACCATTTTCAATATTCCGTATGCCCAGTTTGTAAAGTTTGACTTTGATATCAGAAAATACTTTAAGTTCGGTGACAATACCCTGGCCCTACGCCAGTTTATAGGAATCGGGATTCCTTACGGAAATTCTTCCAACATGCCGGTGATCCGCTCTTATTTCAATGGTGGACCGAATGACATCAGAGCCTGGGTGCCTTTCGGAGGGTTAGGACCTGCTGATTCCCAGGTGGATGAAAGGGTGCGTACCTATATGACAGATAATGTAAAACTTACCACCAATATTGAGTTCAGGGTTCCTTTCAACGACACTTATGAAGGAGCGGTATTTACGGATATCGGTAACATCTGGAGTCTTAAAAATAACAATTACGGAGACGAGTTTAAATTCAATAAATTTTTCAGACAAGTAGGTGTCGGAAGCGGTGTCGGACTAAGGCTGAATATCGCTTACATTAAAGTGAGGCTGGATCTTGCTTACAAAATGTATGAACCGAACCGTCCTGACGGCGAAAGATGGAGATTTAAATATTTCCAGCCATTTAAACCGACGCTGAATATTGCCTTCGGCTATCCTTTCTAACAGTAACTCAAATTATGCTTAGATAGGTGAAAAAATTATTCTGGGGAATAAAAACATCATTTAAATTTTAGCTTTAAAATGACCTTTTGCAGATGAATCTTTCATCTGCTAAATTTTTCTTATTAAATTCAAAAGATAAAAGTGGAATTGACGGTAACCTTTATTCATCTTTAAGCAAATTAACCTGAGTATGATGAAGCAAGCAAAATGAACTAAATCAAACAGCTATAATTACCTATGCTAAAGCCAGGCAATACTGCTAAAAATAGCGTTAGTTTGAGTATTTTTAACGCAGTGGAGAAAAATGTATCGTGAATCCGTAAATTGAGACCTGTGAGTTGGTAGTTCAGTAACTTTTCGATACAATTTTCAAAATCACCTGAAGTGAAAGTAGTTAAATATCAAGGGGATTTTTGTGAGTAGCACTTCTGTTTCCTCAGACTTAGAAATAATTAGAAAAAGATATTTTAATCCGGCGAAATCCCCAGAGCAAAATACACCATGGCCACCGTTCTGGCAAGAATCTCCCTGAATTGATTCCGGTAATAGCTCTCAGGCTTCGTGACATCCTGTGCGTCAAAACCAAGGGCATTCATGTTATTATTCCTGGCAAAGAGAAGCGCCCGCAGGTTATGAAATCCCTGGGAAACAATAATCACATTGTCTTTATGGTAAACATCCTTGCAGCGAAGAATGCTTTGGTACGTATTGAAACCCTTTGGATCTTCCATGATTATTTCTTCTGGAACGCCTTCCTGATAAATCAGATAGGTCTTCATGGCAGCCGGCTCATCGTAACCTTTGCTTTTTTCACCGCTTACAAGGATTTTCCGGATCTTTCCGTGATGATACAGCAAAGCAGCCGCATCCATTCTTTTCGTAAAATACGGATTGGATAATCCCGATCTCATTTTCGGGGAGGTCCCGAGGACAAGCGCCACTTCACGCGGAGGAATTTTCGAGATTTTGGTATAGGTCCTTCCGTCCGTCAAGGCAAAAACCCAGGCATTGGCAAGGCATATCAACAGAATCCCTATTTCTATTGATATGAATATAAGATTGAATATGTTTTTTATTATTCTCAACTAAGATCAAAGTTAAGCTTTATTTTCCTGCTTTTCGCAATCGACATACAAGCTAAAATATGCCCTTTCTCTTCTTCTTTTTCCGTTAAGTATTCGTTTTCCAGCAATTCTACTTCGCCTTCTTCCAGAATACATTCGCAGCTTCCACAGATCCCGGATTTGCATGAATAAGGTACAGGAAATTTTTGGATTAACAACTGCTGGAGAATTTTTTCTTTATTGTCCGGCAACGTGGTATCATAGGTGCTACCCAGCAAATCAAATTCCACTTGTACGTTTTGGATTAGCGGGAAGTCTTTTTCAACGGGATAAATATCATCATTAAATTCTTCAAACAATTCAAAGTGAATATTCTTCTTAGGAATTCCATGATGGTAGCAGGCATTCGCCAATGTTTTGATCATCTCTCCTTTTCCGCAGATTAAAACTTCGTCTACGGCATCCCAGATCGTGGATTCTTCATCGGTATCGTCAAGATGGAGAATCTGATTAATAATTAAACTCAGTTTTTTATCATCCAGCCTTCCGTGAAAGAAGCTGTTGGATGTCTTTTCCCGGGAATAGAAATAAAATATCTGCAACCGGTCATTGTATTTTTTGGCAAGCTCGTCCAGTTCATCCCTGAAGATCAGGTCTTCGGAACTGGTATTCCCAAAAAACAGGAATAGCCGTGTTCTCGGTTCTTTATGAAGGATGTTTTTAAAGTGGCTCAAAATAGGGGTAATCCCGATTCCTGCTGCAAAACCCACAATGGTCCTGAATTCGCTCGGCTTGGAAATCAGTGTAAATCGTCCGGCCGGCTCGCTTACCCAGAGTTCATCACCTACCTGATAATTTTCAAACAGCTGCGCAGCGGCTCCCTCAGGAGAATTGATCTTGATTCCCAGGGCTATTTTCTGTTCATAAGGAGCCGACGTCATCGAGTAATCATGAATTACCTCCTGACCATTTGCCCGGAATTTTACGCTGACAAACTGTCCGGCTTCAAATTTAAATTTTTCCTTCAGATGCCTGGGAATTTCAAATTCCAGGGAAAAAGTATTTTTGGTAAGTTCTTCCTTTTTCGCTATTTTTAACCGATGAAACTGCGTCAGTTTCCCTTTATAGATGTGTTGTTCCATAACTTCAACTCAAAAATAAATAAAAAAATAATTATGAAGAAGATAATTTTGTCTACGCTGGTTCTTTTTGCCCTGGCAAGCTGCAAAAAAGAAAGCCGGACAGCAAAGGAAAATTCAGGATCAGCAGATTCTACGGCAGTTGCTCAAAAAACGGAAACACCTAATGTAGAATTGAAAGAAATTTCACAGCAGCAACTGGTGAGTCATTTATCTAAAAAGAACGACACCCTATACGTTACCAATTTCTTTGCGACCTGGTGTGGTCCGTGCATGATGGAAATCCCGCATTTTAAGAAAAAGATCGGCGAGCTGAACGGTAAGCCTGTGAAATTTACTTTTGTGGATATTCTTGATAAAACCGCCTGGAAAGATAAAGTCCCTGCATTTGCAAAGGAAAACGGATTGGAAAACCATATCGTTCTGGTAGATGAATCTAAATTCGACAATACCTTCTTTTCCAATTTTGAAACCTGGAAAGGCAACGGAATTCCTTTTACCTATTTCAGAAAAGGCGATAAAACCGGTGAAGTGGAAGGTTCTATGTCTGAAGAAATGCTGAATAAAAAAATTAATTCATTCTTAAAATAATCTGCGTACCGTTTCAAGAATGTCTTATCGATTCAAAATCCTGTGTTTATTTTTGCTGATTGCGATCCTGGTCATGGCGGTCATTAATCTGAACACAGGATTTTTAAGTTTAAACATCAACGATTTTTGGGGAGATGCTGCTAACAGTCAGATTGCAGAAATCCGTGTCAACCGTATCCTGGTCATGCTGCTTGCCGGAATTTCTATTCCGACTTCCGGTTTCCTGATGCAGGAATATTTTCAGAATCCTCTCGCAGGGCCGGATATTCTGGGAATTACCTCGGTAGCCAGTTTATCGGTAGCTTTCTATATTTTTTTCTCCCATGATATTCTATTGCCGGAATTCCTTCAGAACAGTTTCTTAAGTTTATCGGCCATTGCCGGGAGCTTGTTGCTGATGCTCGTATTGCTTTCTATATCGAACCGGTTTCAGGATAAATCCTATCTTATTATTTTCGGCTTCCTGGTTTCGGCATTTGCCGGCGCAATTGTTTCACTGCTCCAGTTTTATGCGGAAAATCAGAGCCTTAAAAATTATATCCTGTGGTCTTTCGGAGCAAACAATATGGTCTCGCGAAATCAGATCTACGTATTATTCGTTTTGACTGCCGCCGGATTATGGATCTGTTTTAATACCATTAAACCATTAATTGGCAATTCTTTGGGAACTTCTTACGCGCAGAGTTTAGGCGTCAACCTGAACCGGCTGAAGATCGGCATTATCGTTGCTTCTTCCCTGCTGTCGGCTTCAATAACCGCTTTTTTAGGCCCGATCCTTTTTATCGGCATCATCGTACCCCACTTTTGCCGTCTGATTTATAATCCTTCCCGGCTGTGGCAGCAATGGATTCTGAATATGTTCCTGGGAATGCTGATGATGCTCCTCTTCTCCGTAATTGCAGAAAAAACGCAAATCCCTCTTAATGTCATCAGTTCGGTATTCGGAATCCCGGTAATCCTGGTGATGCTTTTGAAACAGAATAAGGTTTAAGGGTTGGATTATTCGCAAAGGCGCAAAACGATATAAATACTCTACGCAAAAAAGGCGCAAGGATTTTATCTCCGATAAAATTTAATAATATTGAAAAGAAACCAACTTATTTATATCTACTCCCTTGCATAATAAAACTAAAAATTTTACTTTTAAAAAAAGATAAGCAATTGCTGAAATTCTTTGATTTCTTTCGCTTTAAATAGATATTACGGACTATTTATTTGTGCCTTTGCGAAAATCAACAAAACACAATAAAGATGACTGAAAATGAATTATCAAAAATAGTTTTTGAAACAGGATTGAAAATACACAGGAAACTTGGTGCCGGATTATTTGAACATGTTTATGAAGAATGTTTATTCTATGAATTAAAGAAAACCGGACTATTTGTAGAAAAACAAAAATTACTTCCTATTCTTTATGAAGAATTAAAAATTGAGAATGCTTTCAGACTGGATATGATTGTTGAAAATAAACTCATACTAGAAATTAAAACGGTTGATTATATTACCTCAATACATAAATCACAACTCCTGACTTATCTTAAAATTACAAATTGCAAATTAGGACTACTTTTAAACTTTCAATCGGATGTTTTTAAAAATGGAGTAACAAGAATTGTAAACTTTTTATAAATAAGCATAACAAAAATTTGACAAAGTCAAATTCTTTGCGCCTTAAAACAGTATTTTTGTAAAAGAATCTTCGCACCTTGGCGATAATCCAACAAATGCATCTAAAAATCCAACAAGCAGACATCGGTTACCATCCGACTTTAATTTCAAAGGCAGATACCCATTTGAATCTGGGAGAAGTATGTCTGCTGATTGGAAATAATGGCGTCGGGAAAACCACTTTGATTAAATCAATCCTGAATCAGATTGATTTGTTGAATGGAGATATTTTCATTGACAATAAAAACATTAGAAACTTTTCCGTAAAAGAAATTGCAGAACAGATTGCCGTTGTTTTTTCGACCTCTCCGGTTCCGCAGAACTATACCGTTGAAGACCTGATTTCATTAGGCAAATATATTTATTATCCTTTTTATTTTGAACTGAAAAAAGAAGACCGTGAAGAAGTTTCCCATATCATCCGGGAACTGGATCTTTCACGATACAAAAACACCCTGCTGAAAAACCTTTCGGACGGTAATCTACAGAAAGCGTTCATCGGAAGAGCCATTACACAGAACTCCCCGATCATCATCCTGGACGAGCCGACGACCCATCTGGATGAAAAGAACAAAATCACCATTCTTAAAACACTGAGGAAACTGGCCAAAGAGCAAAACAAGCTTATCCTCTTCTCTTCCCACGACTGGCGGCTGGCAAAAGAGTTTGCCGACAAGATCTGGTATGTTAAGGAAGGTTCTTTATATTCCGGGATGGTGGAAGATGTATTATTAAGACATGATGAGCTGCTCAATCCTACCCTTTTTGAGATCAATAAAAAGTTTGTACCTCCGGCCATTAAAGCACCGGATGCTTACAAAGAAATGCTGTATTCCCTGCTGCAGAAAAACTTTCAGAAAGACCTGTCAGCCCTTCAATTTGAATTCCGGAATAACATTTGGATGATTCGTATTGACTCAGCCACACAACAATGCGAATCTTTTGAAGAAATTATTAAATTCGTGAAAACCATTCACTAATACGGGCTTTCAGTTAAATAAGTCATATATTATGCATGCATAATATTATGCTTCTCATATAATTTAACGTTCTCATTTTCATTTTATTAACAAATTTTAACTCAAATAAATACTATGCATGCATAATATTTGCTACATTTGGATAAAACCTTTCAGTAAGAATGATGGATAATAATAAAGAAAAAATAGAAAACGTAGATTTAATCTTAAAGCAGACCTGGCTGGCTGTTTCCAAAATGTACACCGAATTGGCTCAGGAACATGATTCTACGGCTGTCCAGGCCCTTACTCTTTTAAAAATAGATCCGAAAGAAGGAACAAGAAGTACAAATCTCGGTCCGAAAATGGCTATTGAGCCCACTTCTCTCACCCGAATTATCAAGCTTCTGGAAGACAACGGCTACATCTATAAAGAAAAGACCACCACCGATAAACGTGAGGTTATCATCAAACTGACGGACAAAGGATTGAATTCCAGAAACATATCCAAAGAAGTCGTGGTAAATTTCAACAAGAAGGTGATGGAGAAGATTTCCCCCGAAAAACTGGAAACGTTCAAGGAAGTCATGAGTGAAATCATGAAAATCGCAGCTGATATTAATAACAGGAAATAGGCTTGCCATTCCATATCAAATGGTAAACGGGATTAAAGAGGCACTATATTTTGCAGATAATAACTAAAAATAAATATTAATGAAAAGAAGAATCAAACACGTGACCGTTCTTGGTTCAGGGATCATGGGTAGCGGTATTGCAGCGCACTTTGCCAATATCGGCGTCCAAGTTTCGCTGTTAGACATCGTTCCTTTTGAACTGACTGACGCGGAGCAGAAGAAAGGTTTAACCAAAGATGATAAAGCGGTAAAAAACAGAATCGCTTCCGAAAACTTTGAGAAACTTAAAAAAGCAAGTCCGGCCCTGCTCTATTCACCCAAATTTGCAGAAAGGATCACCGTCGGAAACTTTGACGATGACTTGCCTAAAATAAAAAATACGGACTGGATCATTGAGGTAGTCGTTGAAAAACTGGACATCAAAAAATCCGTTTACGAAAAAATAGAACAGTTCAGAAAACCGGGAACATTAATCTCCTCCAATACTTCGGGAATCCCTATCCACTTTTTAACGGAAGGAAGAAGCGAAGATTTTAAACAGTATTTCGCAGGGACCCACTTTTTTAATCCGGTACGTTACCTTCCATTACTGGAGGTGATCCCAACCAATGATACCCTTCCGGAAGTCATTGAGTTCTACATGAGCTACGGAGCAAAATTCCTGGGAAAAACAACCGTTCTGGCCAAAGATACGCCTGCGTTCATTGCCAACAGAATCGGAGTATTCTCCATGATGGACCTGCTTCATAACGTGCAGAAATTAGGATTAACGGTTTCAGAAGTTGATAAACTGACCGGTCCGGTAATTGGCCGTCCGAAATCGGCGACCTTCAGAACAGCAGATGTCGTGGGTCTGGATACTTTGGTTATGGTGGCCAACGGTGTTCGCCAGAGCGGTGCGGAAGCCAACAATTTTAATAACGTGTTTGCCCTTCCGGATTATATCCAGAAAATGGTAGATAACAAATGGCTGGGTTCTAAAACTCAGCAGGGCTTCTACAAAAAAGTAAAAACGGCAGACGGAAAATCCGAAATTCACGGATTAAACCTTGATACATTAGAGTATGAACTTCAGGGAAAATCTTCCTTCCCAACCCTGGAACTGACTAAAAATATAGATAAGCCGATCGACCGTTTTAAAGTTCTGATCGGCGGAAAAGACAAGGCAGGAGAATTATACAGAAAATCACTTGGGGCCCTCTTCGCTTATGTTTCGCATAAAGTTCCTGAAATCTCCGATGAGGTTTACAAAATAGATGATGCCATGAAAGCCGGTTTCGGCTGGGAAAACGGGCCTTTTGAAATCTGGGATGCCGTCGGCGTCCAGAAAGGTATCGAACTGGCTCAGGATGCGGGTTATGAAGTTTCAGACTGGGTGAAGAATGTGGAAACTTTCTATAAAGTCAATGAAGACGGACAAAGCATTTATGTTGATAAAAACTCCGGCGAATACAGCAAGATTCCGGGGCAGGATTCATTCATCATTTTAGATAATATTCGCAAAAACAAAACCCTTTGGAGCAATTCCGGAGCCGCAATTGAAGATCTTGGTGACGGAATCATCAACTTTGAAATCCGGTCTAAGATGAATTCTCTTGGTGGCGAGGTGCTTGACGGATTAAATAGAGCCATCGATCTGGCTGAAAAAGAATACGACGGTCTTGTTATTGGCAACCAGGGAACCAATTTCTCGGTGGGAGCTAATTTAGCTATGATTTTAATGATGGCCATCGAACAGGACTGGGATGATCTGAATATGGCCATTGCTTATTTCCAGAAATCCATGATGAGGGTTCGTTATTCCTCAATTCCTGTAGTCGTTGCTCCTCACGGAATGACGCTGGGCGGAGGTTGTGAAATGACGATGCACGCCGACCGCGTTGTCGCTGCTGCTGAAACTTATATCGGGCTCGTTGAAACCGGTGTCGGGGTCATTCCCGGTGGTGGCGGTACAAAAGAGCTTACCCTGAGAACGTCGAGGGAGTTCCACAAAGATGACGTTAAAAACAACCGTCTTCGCGAGGCCTTCATGAATATTGCCATGGGTAAAGTGGCTACTTCTGCCTACGAAGCTTACGATATGGGAATTCTTGAACATGGAAAAGACATCGTTTCCGTAGATAAGAGAAGCCAGATCATGACCGCAAAAATGCTGGCAAAAAGCCTTGCCGAACATGGCTATACCCAGCCTATCGAACAGAAAGTAAAAGTTTTGGGTAGAGATGCACTCGGAATGTTCTATGTAGGAACCGACCAGATGCTGACCGGAAACTATATCTCCGAACACGACAAGAAAATTGCCGATAAGCTGGCCAACGTGATGGTCGGCGGAAACCTTTCCGAAGAAACGGTGGTTACCGAGCAGTATTTGCTGAATCTCGAAAGAGAGACATTCCTACAGCTTTGCGGTGAAAGAAAGACCCTGGAAAGAATTCAGTACATGTTACAGAATGGAAAACCGCTGAGAAACTAGATTAATTGTACAATGTAAAAAGTATTAACGTAAAAAGTATTTTGGCATGCATGATTTTCGGCAACTTGAAGTTTGGAAAAAATCAATTCAACTTTGTAAAATATATTATTTCTTTTCAAAAGAATTTCCTAAAGATGAATTGTTTGGCCTCACCTCCCAATCGAGAAGATGTTTATATTCTATTCCTTCCAATATAGCCGAAGGAGCAGGCAGAGATACAAATGCCCAATTTTCACATTTCTTAAATATTGCTCTGGGCTCTTCTTTTGAATTTGAAACTCAAATCATAATTGCAAAAGAATGTGAATTTTTTGCAGAAGACAGATTTAGTAAGGTTCTTATTGAAATACAGCATATACAAAATATGATCATTAAACTGAAACAGGTTTATTCAGGTTAAAATTTTAAATACATTGTACATTATACATTAATACATTATACACTTTATGAAAACAGCATATATAGTAAAAGGATTCAGAACCGCCGTAGGAAAAGCGCCGAAAGGTAGTTTAAGATTTACAAGACCCGACGTAATGGCCGCTACGGTAATTGAAAAATTAATGGCTGAGCTGCCACAGCTCGATAAAAACAGAATTGATGACCTGATCGTAGGGAATGCGATGCCGGAAGCAGAACAGGGCCTGAACGTGGCCCGTCTTATTTCCCTGATGGGACTGAATACCGATAAAGTGCCGGGAGTAACGGTCAACCGCTACTGTGCCTCCGGAAGCGAAGCGATTGCCATTGCTTCGGCAAAAATTCAGGCGGGAATGGCCGACTGCATTATCGCCGGCGGTACAGAATCGATGTCGTATATTCCGATGGGCGGTTACAAACCGGTTCCGGAAACGCATATTGCCAAGACCAATCCCGATTATTATTGGGGAATGGGTTATACGGCAGAAGAAGTGGCCAAGCAATATAATATTACGAGAGAAGAACAGGACCAGTTTGCTTTCGAATCACATCGAAAAGCTTTAAAAGCCAATCAGGAAGGCCGTTTTGCCAGCCAGATCGTTCCGATCCCGGTAGAATATAATTTCCTGGATGAAAACCAGAAAATACAGACGAAAAAATTTGACTTTGCCACAGATGAAGGTCCGAGAGCAGATACTTCCCTGGAAGGCCTTGCGAAGCTAAAGCCTGTTTTTGCCAATGGTGGAAGCGTAACGGCAGGAAATTCTTCCCAGATGAGTGACGGAGCCGCTTTCGTAGTGGTGATGAGCGAAGAAATGGTAAAAGAACTGGGATTACAGCCGGAAGCCAGGCTGGTTTCTTACGCTGCCGCCGGTCTCGAACCGAGAATTATGGGGATGGGTCCGCTCTACGCAATCCCGAAAGCCCTGAAACAGGCCGGACTGGAATTGAAAGATATTGAACTGATCGAAATGAATGAAGCTTTTGCCTCCCAATCCGTAGCCATTAAAAAAGAACTGGATCTAAATCCTGAAATTTTAAATGTAAATGGAGGAGCCATCGCTTTAGGCCACCCGCTGGGATGTACCGGAACCAAACTGACGGTTCAGCTGCTGGATGAAATGAGAAAGCGTGGGAACAAATACGGTCTGGTAACGATGTGTGTAGGAACCGGTCAGGGAGCAGCCAGTGTTTTTGAGTTGCTTTAATCATTGAAAACAAAATAACAGACAGGGAGAATTACATAACTTTTAAGTGGATCAAAAGTAAATTCTCTTTTAATTATCATAAAAATAAAAAAACAGTATTAAATGGGAAATATAGTAAAAGGTGGCGAATTCCTGATCAAGGAAATTCCTGCAAACGAAATCTTCAGTCTTGAAGAACTGAATGAAGAACAAAAGATGCTTCGCGATTCGGCGAAGGAATTTATTGACCGTGAAGTTGTTCCGCAAAAAGAACGTTTCGAGAAAAAAGATTATGCTTTCACGGAAGAAGTGATGCGTAAGCTCGGTGAAATGGGAATGCTGGGAATCGCGGTTCCCGAAGAATACGGCGGCCTGGGAATGGGATTCGTAACGACCATGCTGGCGTGCGATTATCTTTCCGGAGTTACCGGATCTCTGGCAACAGCTTACGGAGCGCATACGGGAATCGGAACCTTACCGATCGTCCTTTATGGAACGGAGGAACAAAAACAGAAGTACCTTCCGGATCTGGCAGCCGGAACTAAATTCGGGGCCTACTGCTTAACGGAGCCTGATGCAGGTTCTGACGCCAATTCAGGGAAAACAAGGGCCAAGTTATCTGAAGACGGAAAACATTACATCATCAACGGACAGAAGATGTGGATTTCCAATGCAGGGTTCGCCGATACTTTTACTTTATTCGCTAAAATCGATGATGATAAAAACATCACAGGTTTCGTAATCAACCGTTCCGAGCTGGAGAACCCTGAAAGCCTGACGTTTGGTGAGGAAGAGCACAAACTGGGAATCCGGGCTTCTTCTACCCGACAGGTTTTCTTCAACGATATGAAAATTCCGGTGGAAAATCTTCTGGGAGAAAGAAACAATGGTTTTAAAATCGCTTTGAATGCGCTGAATGTAGGCCGTATCAAACTGGCAGCTGCCTGTCTGGATGCGCAGAGAAGAATTTTAAACCATTCCATTCAGTATTCAAACGAGAGAAAACAGTTTGGGGTTTCTATTTCCACTTTCGGAGCGATCAGAAAGAAAATTGCCGAAATGGCGACCGGTGTTTATGTAAGTGAAGCCGGATCGTATCGAGCTGCAAAGAATATCCAGGACAAAATTGACGAACTAGTAGCCGGCGGAATGGATCATCAGGCAGCCGAACTGAAAGGCGTGGAAGAATTTGCAGTAGAATGTTCTATTCTGAAAGTTTTTGTTTCAGATCTAGCTCAGCATACGGCAGATGAAGGAATCCAGGTCTATGGCGGAATGGGCTTCTCTGAAGATACCCCGATGGAAGCAGCATGGAGGGATTCCAGGATTTCCAGGATTTACGAAGGAACGAACGAAATCAACAGGCTGCTTGCCGTAGGAATGCTGATTAAGAGAGCGATGAAAGGGGAATTGGATTTATTATCTCCTGCAATGGCCATCGGTAAAGAACTGATGGGAATTCCGTCCTTTGATGTTCCGGATTATTCCGCTTTCATGAGTGAGGAAAAAACCATTATTGCCAATCTGAAGAAAGTATTCCTGATGGTTTCCGGAGCTGCCCTTCAGAAATACATGATGGATATCGAAAAACAACAGCACCTGTTGTTGAATGCGTCCGAAATCCTGAACCAGATCTATATGGCAGAATCTTCACTTTTAAGAGCTGAAAAGCATTTTAGTGCGGAGTCTGTAGAAGCGGCAATGGCCCAGCTGAACCTTTACAAAGCGGTAGAAAAAATCATCGTTGCCGCTAAAGAAGGAATCGTTTCTTTCGCAGAAGGCGACGAACAAATAATGATGCTTTCCGGACTGAGAAGGTTTACCAAATACACCAACCATCCAAATGTAGTGGCATTGACCGAAAAAGTTGCCGCCCACTATATCAATAAAGGAACTTATTAGTCTTTTATATATAAATTTGATTTCAAAGCGCCTCACTATGTTGAGGCGTTTTTTGTTTAAAGTTACTCTAGCCCATTTAATTCCAGTATTCTGATATTTCCTTTTCTGATATTTAGCATATTTGTATCATGCACACTCGATCAATCATATTTTCATTACTAGTAATCAGCCTTATTTTATGATTAATCGCTTATTGTAAAAAATGCTAAGATATATTCATATGTGACTATTATTCTTATTTCGATTAAAAACCACATAGTTTCTCAAGTATATTAAAAAAATCTTAGTGGATTTAATTATATTCAAAATCCAGGATCATTGATAATTAGTTTTTTAAAGAATTTCACTGTTGTCGACAGGAGTATTCGATTTTACTATATTCCCCATATCGTCATAATAGTTAAATCGCTCAAATTTACAGTCTTTCAACTCGTAATTTTCTCCATTACTAATTATAAAGTGCTTTCCGTTTTTTATTTCTGCAGTTTCAACATCAAGTAACTCTGCCCCTTTAGTGATTTGCTGTCTCCACCCACTGATGTCTTTTGAATATGATAATCCATAAAATCGTTTTTCATTGGGTGTGATGATGATAAAGTTTTCATTTACAACACCTCCGCTTTTAGGAATTAATGGCATATTAGCACCTGCCAGTACATTGACAAAATTATTCTTATTAATTTTTCCGATGTTGCTTTTAATATGAATATATTTATATTCTCTGAATTCAAATTCTTCTTTTCCGGGAAGATCTATTTTTTTTACTTTCATAATTTAAGGAGTTATTTCGAATTTTACATTAGTAATACCATTTTGACTAAAGACTTGTGCATAATGGTCAGCTAAATCCTTGCTGTTTGTATGGTATATTACCTCATCAAATGCATTAGAATATTTTTTTGCCTGACTAATCATTTTGTTTTGCTCGGTAATTGCCCAAGGTTTTGTATCAAGAGGATTTCTCAAAGATTTGTTCCAATCTTCCACAAATTTTGCTTCAATAGCTACGGTTTTACCATTTATATTAATAACATTATCTGCAACACCATTTACCAATTGCCCATCGACTATCGCAGAGTATTGTCGTGAATTAAAGTTTGCAGCGCCACCGTATAAATCCTGAATATCATCCTCGTATTTTTGTGCTTTGTCGATAGCTCTGTACCTTCCATTATGCACCAAAATTCCGTCCTCGGTCACATAATAATTCTCGTTGCCTTCAATAAAACTTTTTCCGTGAAATAAGGATCCTATAAGGATGATTGCGGCTTATTCGCAGAACTTCATGCAATATATTGCACCACTATATTAATCACCAAAATAAAAAAGAGCTTTCAATAAGCTCTTACTTGAAATAAATTTTCATTTTTTTGTTTATTTAGTCATAAAATACAAGATAGTAAATAAACAAACTATTTTGTATTTAATCTTGTTGTGTCTAATATCTGCATAAATTCAGTGAAGGTTTCGCAAATAAAATAAGTATTTAAGTCATCAGATGACTTTTCAAAGAAATATGTATGATCATAATACCAAATACCATCATTGTCACCATCATTTACTAACAATATAAAGCCGCTTCCCGCATCACTTCCAATTAAAATCGACTTTTTAGGTATATCATCATCATATTCATTATTTATTTCTATTATATCAGCAAATTTCTTTTCGATATTTAATCCAAAAAAATTACCCATCATCATATATTCATCAAGCTCTTTCACATATATATATGCATTTTCGACTAATCCGCCATTATAATCAATTAGAAATTTCTCATAATCTTCGGGTAATTTGATTTTAAGTTTTTTTTGTAATTCTTTCACTTTTTCTGAATTACCATTTTTGTATGCTTTAATTTCCATATTATTATTTTTTGCCAAATGCAACTTTATTTTTCTTATTAACAGAAACCCCTCCATTATGAGTAAACCTGTCATGTATTTTTTTATCAACCTCCTGCATGGTTTTACCATCTTGGTGATGATGCCATGTCGTCTCATCATTTGGTAATTTGGGAGGCTCCAGCTTAGACTTACTTGTAGCATCGGTGTAATCGGTAGTATAGTTTCCCTTTTGCTGATCTATATTTATACTCTGTCTTACATGTGGCTCTTTAAAAACGGGATGTCCATTTACGTAATCAACAATATTTCCTTCCCAATCCGTATATCTCCATGTTCCATCCGGTAACTCTTCCACTTTACCACCTTTAGCGATCCACTTTTTAGGCGTCGGCGAGTTTTTAGGTTTATTTTTTAAATTATACCCGTTATGCACCAAAATTCCATCCTCGGTCACATAATAATTCTCGTTGCCTTCAATATCAAAATTATAAACTTTTTCGTAATGAGGCAACGTTTCTATGCTGATAATCGTGGTGTAATCGCCGCCTTTCAAATGCAGAAGATTTCCGGCTTTCAGATTTCCCGCTTCGATCCATTCGTCATTGCAGAAAAAACGGTGTTCCGGGGTAACGCGTATGAATTCTCCGGTTGGCAATTCCATGGAGAGCATCTGCTGGGTAAACCGTTCATGTTTTACCAGAATCGGTTTGTATTCCTGCTGTTTGGTTTCTTCATTAAAGGTCAGCACCAAGTCCCCTTCAAATAAATCCTCTATATTTGCCAATCCGTTTGGAGTGTGTACTTTCGTGCCTGCCGGAAAACACACATAGGTTCCGCCTTTGGCTGCAAAAATCCCTAAAATCAGGCTCACGCCGCTTTCCTGCAACTTTTCAACGGTACTTTTATCACTGCTCCAGATATTATACTGTTCATAATAGGCTCCGCCAATTCCCAATCCACGCATGGTTTTACAGAAGAGCGAGGCATTTTTGAAACCTTTAAAAGTAAACTGCTCGACTAATTCTTTTCTCGCTGTATTTACAAACTGTTTACCAAATTCACGTCCGAATGTCATCGCCGTCTGACGTGCTCCGGTAACTCCGGCAGCGGTAGTAGCACCGGCAGCTCCCCCCACCATTCCTACAGCACCACGTCCTGCAAGAAATCCGAAAGCAAAATTGGCGGCGTGACCAAGATTGGTGAGTGCAGCACTTCCCCATGCTTCCCATACGGTTTCCTTAGGTGTGACTGTTCCGCCTTCTGCAGGACAAACCATGATTGATGATAAGGTAAGCGCTTTTTTATGGTCGATCGAAAATTTCTGAGCCGTATTCGTCCATTTTCTTGTAGCTGCCGCGGCTTTACATTTTAATGCTCCTATCGCCACCGCTGCTAAGATAGCTGCAGCAATAATGGCCGCAACAAGCCACCCGGGTCCGGGAATCATGGCACATATTCCGACCGCTATCCCTGCAACGGCTCCTGCAATGAATGCCGTTTTGCCAAGGCAGATAAAATTGTTGCCTTTTAAAGTATCAAGCTCCGTAGCAGCCTTATCTCCGCTGAAGGTTACAAATTCCTGACTTGTCACTTTCATTTTTTGGGGTGCCATCCCTTTGTCACAAACAACGTAGTGCTTTTCGGTAAGGTATTGTTCGTCTGCCATACTTTTAGAATTCTAAGTGGGTATCCATATAACAGTGGTAATAGAAAAACTCGCCAAGCTGCTCAGTAATTGTAAAATCAGACTTTAGCAAAATTCTGTCATCATACAAGTATTTTCCTTTTACTTTATATTCGGGATGCATGTAACTGTCCTTTGCAAACTCCCGTAACCTTCGGATCATTTTATCGTCCCTGATCATCATTCCTTCAACATTCCATTCGCTTATCTGCTGCTCATTCATTTTTTCGTTAACCGAAATATTTACAGGTATAACGACTCCGGCTCCAAACCTGTCCATATCTTCTCTTTTCTGATAGCTTTTGCTGCCTTCTGCCAATGGTTCTTTCCCGAAAATGTAAAAAAACTGATACAAAAAATGGATGTATCGGATGCTTCTGATCTCCATTTCTTCATTGGTAAGTTCATACTCTTTAGCCCTTATTATTTCATAAGCTTCGATGGGATGGGCATTGGTCAGCCAGTCTTTCACTTCTTTCCATTTGTCCCGAATCATATCGCCATTGTAAATCTTGGCAATTTCACCTTTACGGTTAACGCCGACCTCAAGTGTGCTGTAGATACTGCAGACTTTGTTGGTCATTTCGGTGATCTGGACGATTAAGGGATCTTCATACATTTCCAAATGATACTCTTTTTCAGTAATTTCAAAAATGTGAAACTCTTCGTCAGGATCTTTTCCTTTATAAATAACTGATGTTTTAATGTTGATTTTATAATTACTGTCTAAGCTGTGCACTTTTGTTCTGCCGATAATATCAGTATTATAGATGTATTCTTTATCTATTTTCATCAGTTGTATCTTTATTTATTGATATTTACTTTCGAACCGTTGATCTGCACTTCTGAGCTTCCGGTAACTTTTACATTCTTGCCGCCTACAGAAATTTCATTACTGGCAGAAAGGTTGATTTTCTGCGTCGCATCGACAACGATATCTTTTCCGTTGACGGTAATTTTACCTGTTTTATCGATAATGATAATGCTTGCACCCACAACAATTTTAAATTCCGTTGCTGCTGTAAGAGAAACATTACCTGCTTTATCCATCTGAAGAACAGAATTCCCTCCCACATCAATCATGCTTGTATTTCCTGCTTTGATGGTATTGTCATGAGCAACATTTACCGTGTTATTATTTCCAACAGTTACAGTTTTATCATTATTGGTGTTTGTCGTTGCATTTCCCGCCCCGTCAAATTTCATGTTGGCACCGCCCTGGTCGGTAAGAAATACGGAGCCTGCACCATCGTCGAGTTCAAGTTTATTTCCGCTTCGGCTGCTTAAACTTTTGATGTTGTTTCCGGTACCGCCACCGCCGCCAACCCCTCCGTGAAACATTCCGCCCATCACAAAGGGTCTGTCAGGATGAAGATGGACAAAGTTGACAATAACCTGGTCTCCAACTTCCGGAACCGACATGAAACCACGGTTTTTACTTACCTTATCACTGCTTCCCGCATCAGGTGACATCACCCTGATGAATTCGGTAGAATCATTGCCTTTCTGCCAATCCAGCTGTACCCGCACACGTCCCTGGTTGAGCGGATCGGTATTCGACAGGACCTTTCCAAACTGAGGTTCTGCAACAGGAACGCTAAACTCCGGCCTTGGGATAAATCCGGTATCTGAAGCGATCGCCTGAAAAGAGCCATTGTAGTACCCGCGGGCATCAACCTCATGAATAACCTCAATCATCATTACCTTTGTAAAATATGAAGTTTCATTACTGCCGGTCTTCCGCATTTCAATATCTGCAATACAGCCGGGATAAAGAAAAGGCACAGTGGTGTTGCCCGAGGTAACAAACACTTCTGCCGCCTTACTTCCCGCCGTACCTTTCTGCGAAGCATCTATATCCATGAATGAAGAAGCCTTTATCGGTGCCACCCGAAGTGAAGGGGTCTGAAAAGTTCTTTCGGATATTTCGTAGGCACGTTTGGCGATATCGGAGGTATGGTTAATGGCTGTATTTCCGCCGGTAAATTTCTCATTCTTACTGCTGTTATATCCGTAAAAAGAAGGCTTGACATGCTGTGCTTTCATTTTGATTTTAACGTTGGTAAGATTGCTTCCGTAAGTCAGCCTGACCGGTTTTTCCTGTGGAGGAAGCTTTCCGAAATGCAGCACTTCACCATCATAGAAGAATTGCTCACCATAAGCTTCGGCTATTCTTGCCAGATAATTATAATGTGTTTCTTCGTACTGACAGCTGTAGGATACATTTCCATACCGCGCATCGACCCTGAAGTCATATTTCCCCTGGCCAAGTCCCTCCGTAATTACTTCAGAAGCGATACTGTTTAAGCTCATCGGCTGTTCTCCGGCAAAACTCTGGATGTGTGGCGCTGCATCCAGCAAAATCGTAGGGCTGGATCCCGATAGTACCAGATTGCCGAGACTGCTTTTCTCCTGGCTGTACCCCACCTCTGTGATGACGCCTACAAAATTCCGTTCCGGCCCGTCTTCCAGATCTTTATACTTAAAAACGATGCTGATCCGTTTTCCGAGAAAGTTTTGAGCTTCTTCAAGATTATGATTCTCTGCTGAACCCAGCGTATCATGCGCCAGGGTAAGTTCAAACTGATGGTGCTTTACAGCGCTTTGAGAAAGCTTGAAATGCTTAAAATATTTTACCGGTTTCCCTTCAATATGAATGTCAAGGCGAACCACCCGGTTAATCCCCGCAATCGCATTTTCGGTAATTCCTTCCGGATTAAAAATTTTAGAGGTAGGTTGTCTGGACCAGACTTTTTCTTCGGTAATGGCATGGTCATTTGCTAAAACGGGTTGGTTGAGAAACTGCTTCCCCGGATCCGTAACGTTTTGCAATGGCGTAAGCGTTTTCTGCCTGTTATCCGTAAAGCCTGTCTGATTATCCAATGGATCAGACAAACCTTTAGCAGATGCATCCGTTCCGGGTTTTGGAAGATCATTCTGTTTTTGAAACATGATTTGTTTTTTTAAGTTAAGCGGTAACTTATCAGAATCCTTTATAGGTGAGACCATCAGGTTCACAGGAACAGTCAGTAATCTGCACTGGTCTCCACGGACGGATTACGGCAAGACTGTTTGGGGTAGTTTCGAAACAGAATTTCAGGGTTGAAATTCTTTAAGTGAAGGCTGCTTAGTCAGCAGAGCATTCCATTTTATTTCTTTTCATTTTTTGTTAATTTGGTTATGCCAATATATAACCTTAAAAATTCCCGGCAAAGAGAAATAGAAGCTTTTTTTAAATATGTAGTAATACTACGATTCAAGGCTGACGATTTAGAAATTAATTATTAAAAAAGATTATCTCATAAAAAGTTGTTTGGAATTAATTTTTTATGAGTTGACATTTGCACTGACAGCCTATTGTTTTTATCATCATCTTGAAGATCTCTCTTTATTAAAGTTCAGAAGATCTTTCTTTTATCAGTCAAGCGCTTCTGTGATGCTCAACTCTGCCTTCCATTCAATCGGGATTAAGATATTCCCTAAAAAGACACCGAAATAAATGGAGCAGCATTAAGTTTTCGTGAAATTAAAACCCGATTGAAATAATAGATGAAAAATGGCCTGAAATTTTGGCGCATTTTTTATTTTTGCAGTCTACTCTAAAGATAATGACAAAAGAAGAACTGCTCAACAGAGCCATAAAAATAGCCGACAAAGCACATAAAGGACAGACCGATAAATACCATGCTCCCTACATTGGACACGTGATGCGCGTTATGGAATACGGAAAAACTTTAGATGAAAAAATCGTCGGTGTACTGCACGATGTGGTGGAAGACCATCCTCAGGAATTCAGCCTGGATTACCTTCGCGACGAAGGCTTTCCCGAATACATCATTTTTGCCATCAGCTGCCTGACCAAATTCGATCCCGATGAGGAATATGATGATTTTGTAAAAAGAACAGAGCGATCACCGCTTGCCGTAGCCGTAAAGCTCAATGACCTTCGGGATAATATGGATTTGAGAAGGGTAAACCGGGAATTGACGCCGAAAGACATCAAAAGGTTCAACAAATACCTGAAAGCCTACCATTACCTGATTGAAAAATATTAAAAATAAATCCTCCACCGATGCAACGATGGAGGATTTGTATTTTATTGAATCCGGTAATTTTATTAATCCGCACCCGGGAAATGATAAGTTCTGGCGGGCGGGTTCGTATCATCTATATTGATGTTCAAAGCGAGGTAAATAAAATGGAAATTCTTGTTTCCCTTCGCTTCAAACTCCCTTTGCATCAGATAGCCGCCCAATACCCCGAAATGTTCGTCGATCTGGTATCCAAGGCCGCCATAAATCCTGTTTCTTGCGAATGACGGTTTGTTGGGGGAAACGATAAAGATTTCGTCATACACATTGGCAAAAAGGGTTTTCGGACCGATCTTTTTTGCGTTCAGCGGAACCGAAATATTCAGACGGTAGCGGTACCGCATCCTTTCCGAACTTTTATCCGTCTGCGGTTCGTAAAACCATGACTTTTCAGCACGTAAACGGTTTTCAAATTTCACGATCCCTTTTTTAAAATCGATTACATCCTGCAACCATACCCTGAATTCTTCCCTGTTGATGGCATGTTCCTTATACGTGGCATATCTTCCCATTCCGATAAAGGGTTTGTGATTTTTCGTCAGGTTATATCCCAATCCCCCTTTTATTTCATAATAATCGGGATAGGTATATTCTTCAATTCCTCTCGACTGTCCTTCCAGATAAAGAAAAAATTTCGGATGAAATTTATAAGTTATTGTAAGTGCATTGAAGCTGGAAATATGTTCCTGTGCTTTAAAAAATGTAATGCTCAATAATAAGCCCAAACTTATAAACAGTTTCATCTAAAAAAAATTTTTGCAAATGTAGATGAATTAACAATTTCGTAATATTAAGTTTAATTCATTATTAATTAACATTTAATTAATATTGATAGTATAGGAAAAGCCTAAATGAAACCATCGTTGCGGCATTTGCACACCAAAAGTCTCTGTATAATAAGTATTTGTAATATTATTAACCAGAACATAGACGGAAAAGTCTTTTTTAACGAAACTTAATTTTTCATCAACGAGATTATAGCTTCCGTTGTTTAGCCTTTCGTTATAGCGGTAAGCGACCTCGTTGGTAAAGTTTTTGAGGAAGCGGGTTTCTAATTTTGCAATGAATTGGTGCCTTAAATTATCCAGTGCGTAACGCGCTAAAAAATTCCCCGGCTGATTGAGTTTATTATCCAGATAGGTGTAGCCGACCGTATATTTCAGCCAGTCATTCACTCGATGATTCAATTCGGCTTCAACCCCCTTGATAGTGGCATTGCCGATGTTCTGGGCAGACCAGAAGGCATCGTTTTCGTTAATTTTGGTCCAGTCGATCGCATCATGGGTATCTCTCAGGAAACCGCTCATTTTGGCAAGGATATTTTTGGTCTGATACTGATAGCCTATTTCAGCATATACCGCATTTTCAGGCTTCAGATCCTGATTTCCGCGTTCGGTCTTGCTGGTATAGAACAGATCCGTAAACGTCGGTACCCGGTGTACCCTGGCGATATTTCCGTATACTTTATTGTTCTGGTTAAAGGTAAACCCGACATCCAATCCCGGATAGAAAAAGTTGCCTTCTTTGGAATAGTTGGCCCAGGAAATTCCCGGACTGATGTTTAATTTTTTATCCAGCAGGGAAAAATGATGTTCGAAAAAGACCTGCGAAACAAAACGGTTTCTATTTCCCAAATTATTGCTGACCAGGAATTCTTTTCTCAGCTCAACACCGACTCCGGTAGTTCCCAGCCCCCATTCATAAGCAGAGTTTACTTCTCCGCCTATATTATTCCCGATGTGCATATTGCGGTAAATTTCCGGCTTTGCCCTGTTGAAGAGATACATATCCTGGCCTCTCCGCCAGTATACATTTGAGCTCAGTTTAAGCTTTCCGAATTTCTGCTGATGCGCAAGGCTTACTACGGAAGCCTGGGTTTCCTCGTACTGTTCCGTGGCTGTTCTGGATGCGTAAAATCCGTTGGCTCCGAATTTTTTTTCTGAAAAACCCGCCTGCAGCCTGAGATCTCCGTCTTTTATATTAAGTTTGCTCTGGTAAAAAACATTCCGGATTTCATAATCCGTATTGTAGATATATCCCTGGGAGCTTGCAGAATTGGCCTGTAGGGAATTTGAAAATTTCTCATTTCCCAGCTGGGCGTTCAACCCGAAGCCACACGTTTCAAAATCCCCGGCTTCTGCACTTACCTTTACCCTTTTTCCCGGATTGGTCTTCGTGATTACATTGATAACACCGGCATAGGCATTTTGCCCGAAACGTCTGGCGGCCGGTCCTTTGATCACCTCTATCCTCTCCACATCATCCAGGTCTACCGGAAAGTTCATGGAATTGTGTCCCGTCTGGGAATCGTTCATCCTGATCCCGTTCAGCAGCAGCAAGACCTGCTCGAAGGAGCTTCCCCGAAAGCCTATATCGCTTTGTACCCCATTGGCACCACGCCTTCTGATGTCCATCCCGGGAACCAGCTGCAGGATTTCATCAATGCTTTTCGCAGGAGAATTTACAATCTCCTCTCTTGTAATGATGGTAATATTTTGGTTCGCCGTTTTGTAAGGGGTGGAAAAAAGCTTTCCCTGGACTTCAATGGTTTCAATATCCGTTGCTTTTTCCTGCGCCTGCACGAAAAACAGGGCACCAAGGAAAAAAATACTCCCAGCTTTTTTAATCATAATTTCGGGTTTATTCTCAGTTAGTTTTACGATCCCAAAAGTAATGGAGTTCCCGAACACAGGCAAATGATAGTTGTCATAAAAAAGGATGCGATAGAATCGCATCCCGGGAATTATTGTCTTTATCTTTTTCTCATTAAATGTGTAACCAGATCTCTGAATAATTTTTTCATATCTAAATTACCTATTTATAAGTACAATTTTAATGCATTTTACATTAAAAAACAATACTTTATAAGTGAAAAATCATAAAGTTTTTGTTGAAAATTTCACTTTTCTGATTTCAATAATTAAAGCTTATTCTTTTTTCAATATTCAAAATTTTAGTTGTCATAATGAACCGGTATTGTAAAACTCGCAAAAATATTTCATTTTTTAATCCTGAATTATTTACGACCGGTTTTAAAGAGTGACTGAATACAGTTTCGTTTTTTAAGAAAAACTTATTTTTTGGGTTTAAATATATTTTTTATGGCTTTATCGAAATCAGATAAAGGGGCTACATATTCTGCTTTGATGAATTCCGTTTTCTTAACAACAACAATTTTGCTGACATCAATTTTCAAATCCGGATGATTCTTTTTGATATCAGCTACATCAAAGTATTCTTCTTCTTCTACAAGAATACTTTTTATCTTTTTTTCTTTTAATATATCAGGTAACATTTTCAACTGTTAAAGTAGTCATATTTGTGGTAAACTGAAAGAAATAATTATTTCTTTTTCAGATTTCTGCCTCCATAAAAACAACCGGTAATAAAATAAGACAATTTCCGGTAACAAATTTATGAATATACAACTGTATTTCTATCTTATCGGTCTCATGTTACCTACCACAAAAGAGGATAACATTCACTGATCTATTCTATTACCTTTAAAATTGCCGGCTATTAATCGTGCTTACAGGATAAGACTTTTGTATTTGGTTCTGACTTTACTTTTTCTCAGCAGATAAACGAATTTGGTATGATCCGGAGTACTTCTCAGGTTGAACCGGTACAGAAATTCATTGACATAACGTTGGAGATGTTTTCGGGAAACGGAATTGTAAATGCCGTAAATCGAATTTTTAAGGATTTTCCAGCATCCTTCAATACTGTTGGTATGTATCGTTTTATCTTTTGCATTAACGTATTCCTTTTTGGAATGGTCAATAACAAGATGATCATAGGATTGGTTCAATCCGTTATATCCGCACCATTCATCGCTGATCAGCCTCGTATTCTCCCGTTTTATATAACGGCGGATCAACGGCTGGATATTGCTTTTACCGGTACTTTCTATAACGAAAGCATTCATTTTGCCGTTTCGCTGCAGCATGCCCATTACCGGAACCTTATCGGGAAAATTACGCCCTTCGGAATATTTTACTTTTTTCCGGGCATGCCTGTTTTTGTTTTTACCGCCGATGAATGTTTCATCACATTCGACATCGCCTTCCAGCTCATGGCTGTTTTCGATCCCGAAACATTCACGGATGCGGTGGGATAAAAACCAGGCGGTTTTCTGGGTAACGCCGATGTCTTTCGCCAGCTGAACGGAACTTATTCCTTTTTTACCACACGTAAGCAGCCAGATCGCCAGGAACCATTTCTGGAGACTGATCTTCGTATTCTCAAACATCGTACCGGTTTTCACATTGAAATATTTGCCGGTACTTCTACATCGGTAACGGTTGTTACTGCACTTATATATTCTTGATTCCGGATCGAACGGACTTTCTACAACCCCGCCCCATCTCATTTGCTCTAGATAGTCGATACATACCTGCTCGGAAGAGAAAGTTTGGATTAATTCCAGTACAGACTTGAAATTTGTGTTAATCATGGTATTGCAATATTAGCAATTATCTCAACGTGTAGTTTTGCTGCATATTATTAAATTTTAGTTAAAGTTTCTATATTTTTCAAAAAATCGTGATTTAGTGAAATCTGAGCGGGATTTATTTCAATAGTATTTGATAAAATGTTTCATTTCTAAATAATTCAATTGGTGTAGAAATGTAAATAATTACCTATGTGCCCGTGCTTTTAACGGATTTTGTGAATTTTATCTGAAGAAAAAACGGCAACAGGAAAAGCACATGCGGTTATTGTTTAAAAGTGAGCTTTTCAGGTGGTGTAGATTTGTAAATAGTTGCCAAAACATATACCTGAACTTCCGTCAGAATTTCGTAATTTTGTTAGTCTTAATTTTACTATGGCTACTAATACAGATATAGATATTAAAAAACAGATTTTCGTTAAGAATGCACATCTTAACAATCTGAAACACATTGATGTTCTCATCCCCAAAAATAAACTGATCGTCATTACGGGAGTTTCCGGAAGCGGAAAATCCTCATTGGCGTTTGATACGATTTATGCGGAAGGACAAAGAAGGTATGTAGAGAGTTTAAGCTCCTACGCACGGCAGTTTTTGGGAAAGCTGGAAAAACCGAAAGTTGACGACATCAAAGGATTGGCGCCTTCCATCGCCATCCAGCAAAAAGTGATTTCATCAAATCCGCGATCGACGGTAGGTACTTCCACGGAAATCTACGACTACATGAAACTCCTTTTTGCAAGGGTCGGGAGAACCTATTCCCCGGTTTCAGGTGAGGAAGTGAAAAAAGATTCCGTTTCCGATGTGGTGGATTTTATCAAAGCTTCGAAAAAAGATGCTTCGTTTTTATTAACGGCTCCTTACGATTACGATGCGGCGAATTTCGGTGAGAATCTGAATGTCCTGAAACTGGCGGGTTTCACAAGACTGGAGGTCAACGGCAATGTAGCCGGCATCGAAGACCTCGAAAGTTTTGGCTTCACTCCGGAAAAAGGAATGGAAATCAATCTGGTGATCGACCGTTTTGCTTATGAAGAAGACGAGAGCTTCCTTCAGCGACTGGCAGATTCCATTCAGATGGCGTTTTATGAAGGCCGCGGTTATTGTTCGCTAAAGAATATGGATACCGGAAAAGTGAAAGAATTCTCCAACAAGTTTGAGCTGGACGGTATTGAATTCCTGGAACCGAATGTCCATTTTTTCAGCTTTAATAATCCTTACGGTGCCTGCCCGACCTGCGAAGGCTACGGAAAAGTAATCGGGATTGATGAAGACCTGGTCGTTCCGAACAAAGCCCTATCGGTTTTCGAAGATGCCGTGGCGTCCTGGAGAGGAGAAAGCATGAGCGAGTGGAAAAAAGATTTCATTAAAAAAGCAAAAGATTTCCCGATTCACAAGCCTTACCACCAACTCACGAAAGAGCAGAGAAAATACCTATGGAAGGGTGACGGAAAAAGCACTTTCCCTTCTATTGATAATTTCTTTAAAATGCTGGAGGAAAATTTATACAAAATCCAGTACCGCGTTATGCTCTCCCGTTATCGCGGAAAAACGCTCTGCCCAACCTGTGAAGGTTTAAGGCTGCGTGAAGAAACCAGCTGGGTGAAAATTGACGGCCACAACATCCAGTCGATGATCGAGCTGCCATTGGATGAGCTTTTCCCTTTAATTAACGGATTGAAATTATCCGAGCACGATCAGGAAATAGCGAAGAGACTTCTGTATGAAATCACCACCCGAATTGAATTTTTACTGAAAGTGGGTCTGGGCTATCTGACCCTGAACAGAACTTCCAATACCCTTTCCGGCGGTGAAAGCCAGCGGATCAACCTGGCGACGAGCCTAGGGAGCTCTTTGGTAGGTTCCATTTACATTCTAGATGAACCTTCCATCGGACTTCACTCCAGGGATACGGAAAACCTCATTGAAGTACTGCATAACCTTCGTGATCTGGGCAATACCGTCATTGTTGTGGAACACGACGAAGACGTCATGAAAGCCGCGGACTATATTATCGACATCGGACCGGAAGCCGGATATTTAGGAGGAGAGCTTGTATTTGCAGGCGATTATAAGGAACTGAAGAATGCAGATACCCTGACCTCCAAATACCTTACCGGAAGGCTTGAAATCGAAGTTCCGAAAAAAAGGAGAAAACCGAAAGAGTGGATCAAAATCAAAGGCGCCCGGCAAAATAACCTGAAAAACGTAGATGTTGATATTCCTTTGGAAAGCCTTGCGGTGATTTCCGGAATTTCCGGAAGCGGAAAGTCTACTTTAATGAAGGAAATCCTCACCAATGACATTCAGATCCAATTGGGTATGGGCGGCAAAAAAGGCGACTACGACTCCGTGGAATTTCCGGCGAAACTGATTAAAAACATCGAGCTGATCGACCAGAATCCGATTGGAAAATCATCACGTTCGAATCCGGTAACGTACCTCAAAGCGTATGACGATATCCGGGATCTTTTTGCCAAGCAGAAAATGGCGAAGATGATGGGCTATAAGCCGAAACACTTCTCTTTCAACGTAGACGGCGGAAGATGCGACGAATGTAAAGGCGAAGGTGTGATCAACGTTTCGATGCAGTTTATGGCAGATATCGAACTGGAGTGTGAAGTCTGCAAAGGAACACGATTCAAAAATGAAATCCTGGAGGTTAAATACGACGAGAAAAACATTTCGGATATTCTTCATATGACCGTTGATGAAGCACTGGAATTCTTCAGCGATAATAAAGAAGAAAAAATCGCTACCAAACTGAAACCTTTGCAGGATGTAGGTTTGGGCTATCTACAACTTGGACAAAGCTCTTCCACCCTCTCCGGCGGTGAGGCACAACGTGTAAAGCTGGCCTCATTCCTGGTAAAAGGGGTAACAACGGACAAAACCCTGTTTATATTTGATGAGCCTTCTACCGGTCTACATTTCCACGATATCCAGAAATTGCTGAAATCTTTACAGGCGCTTATCGACCTGGGCCATTCCGTGATCGTGATCGAGCATCAGCCGGATATCATCAAATCGGCAGATTACATCATCGATATCGGACCGGAAGCCGGAAAGCACGGCGGCGAAGTGGTTTTCACCGGAACGCCGGAACAGCTTGCCAAAGACAAAAAATCTCATACGGCTAAATACATCAAAGAAAAGCTGGAAAATTAATTAAATAAGGCTGTATGAAAAGGGCAGCCTTTTTAATGATACAACCATTATCCGGGTTACCGGAATTTGGCTGAAAAATAAAAAAGATCACAGGTTTCAAAACCTGTGATCTTTTTATGTAAGAATGTTTCTGTCTGGTAGTCCCACCAAGAATCGAACTTGGATCTAAAGTTTAGGAAACTTCTATTCTATCCGTTGAACTATGGGACCGTTTAGGTTGCCAAAGATAGTAATTTTTTACGATCTAAAATAAAAGAATCCGCCCTTTAGGAGCGAATTCAGTAGATAAAAACATCTCATTTTTTTAATTAGACAACAATAAAAAAGCACAGCCGACGATGCTGTGCTTAAATTTTTATAAATTTAATTGCGATTTCAGAGTTGAAAAAAGCAAAATTAAGTTTCACTTCAGTTGTATTTCTTAGTAAATGTAGGAATAAATTCTATGCCAAACAATGAACTGAATGTTAAAATTTTAAGTTTAACCTTCACATAGATTTTACGTGAGCCATGCATCATTTCCGATCAGATATCCTTCCGAAGGTAATCCGGGTAACGCCATAAGGCGCATCAGAGAAGTTTAATTAATTTTATGTATTAAATTTTAACAATAAAAAACCGGAGACTCTTGCGAGCTTCCGGAAAAAAATTTGCTAAATATTAATGAAATTAATTCGATTTCAGGGTCCAGATCGAACCGTTTTTTGTGGTGAGCTTATCAAGGCTGCCCTTCGATGAAAGGTCGTTAAGCAACTGTTCGCTTTCCCTTCTCGGTGTCCCGGATAATTCGGAATACTCTTTTGCCGTCAGCGAACTGTATCTGGCAAAAAGGCTCTCCCAGTTTTTGGAATACTCGGATTTCCCGGTATCCGAATTTACTTTTAAAACGGCTGTTTCATAAAATGCATACGGTTTAGATCCGTAAACAATCTCCTTACTTCCTGCGTTGTTGGTAAAGAACATGGTAGGAAAGCCCCTCACCCCCATTTCCCTTGCCAGCTTCAGATCTTCCTGGAAAAGTTCTTTTCCTTTTCCGTCAAAATCTTTTTTCAACCGTTCGGTATCAAGACCTGTTTTCTTTGCAGCCGCCACAATATGCTCCCACTTCGCGATATTCTTTTTCTTTAAGAATACCATTTCACGGAGTTCCCTCATGAATTCAGCAGCCTTGGTTTTATCCTGAAGCTGTGCCGCTTTAAAAGCGATTGATGGCGGATAAGAAGAATCCAGCGGATCCTGAAGCCACACATCTCCGTCGATCGGCATATCGTAATATAAACTTGCTTCATCCCAGTGATGGGCCACGTCAGACGGTTTGCTGATGCCGCCGCTGTTGTAGCTCCAGTCCGGAAGAAGCCCTCCCATTCTGTATTCAATCTCGACGCTGTTTCCGTATTCCAGCTTAAGTTTTCTTAGTTGCGGCTCGATCCCCCAGCATGATGAGCAGATAGGATCTGTAAAATAAATAACTTTTACAGGTTTTTCATTGGCCTTCACATCGATGTTCCCGATTTCGGTTCTTTCTCCGGGAACTTCACATATTCCTGTAGCAGGATCACATAACAGCGGATTCGTTGATTTATTTTCCATTTTCTTACGTTTATCACTTTGCCCGTTACAGCTGCTGAGCACAGCTGTAATGAACATAAATGTTAATATTTTGCGATTCAGCATGTATGGTGTTAAGATTTGATGTCTTTGTTACTGTTGCACAAAACTAATGCTTAATCATTACAACAGGGTAATGGATTTCCTTTTGGAAACCGGTTTCCTCCATGAAACCAACTAACCGGAATTTCATATCTTTACCGCTTAAAAATAAATCAGCAGTGAAAAAGGAAGCCAATTTCAATACATCTCCGGTATGTAAGCACAGAATGAATGCCATCAAGGACTCAATGGAAATTTTATCCGGCAAATGGAAGTTCCATATTTTAGGAACCCTGATGCAGGGCGGAAAAATGCGGTTTATGGATCTGCTGCGGGAAATCGACGGCATTGCGGCCAAGATGCTTTCCAAAGAACTGCAGGATATGGAAATCAACCACCTCATCAAACGCACCGTACTGGATACGAAGCCCGTAACGGTGGAATACGAAGTCACGGAATACGGCAAAACCATTGAACCCATCATTGATGAAATTGCAAAATGGGGCATCGAATACAGAAAGTCCCTATACCAAAAATAAAAACCGGCACATCGATGGCCGGTTCGAAAAAACAAAAATTGATATGGATATGATTGTTGTGTTTTTTTATTAATACAAATTTATATTTATTTAGAATTAATAAAAAATAATAATCGGATGATATTTATCACCTATTAAAGAATTTCGAACCTGCTGTTTGGTATAAATCTGCTAATAAGGCTGGGTGAAGTATTTGTGATCATAGACAACCCGGGATATTGATAATCAAATGAGTTATTATCATTATATCCAGGAAGAAACTTTATCTAAAATCGTGATGTTAATCTAACCCGGCTGAAGCTAAATTTAATAAAGCCAGATTCACTTAGTTAAATACCTCCCATTTCAGCTTCGGGTGAGTTGATCCAACTTTTTGAGTAACGTAGGGATTCTGAAATTGCCATGCATCCTTTCAATTTCAGGTTGTACAGCATCCACATCAATGCCTTTTGCCGTGAGGAAAAGCGGCGTTTTGCTTTCACCGCGGTAAACCGTTCTTCTTTCAGGATCATTGCTGTTGAAACCGTTTTTAGCGATACCGATTATGGGAAATTTCCGATCCAAAGCCTCGTAAAGATAACCGCCAAGTCCGTTTTTCCCGTTTTCATCCAAAGTGACATAACCGTCAACAACAATAAGATCACCCGGCTGCAGGCTTATTTTATTCAAAAGGCTCAGGATACAGGGCAGTTCCCTTTTGTAAAAGGCCCCGCTTTCATAATCTGAAGTAACGGCTGTTTTCTCAGTGAAAATTTCCGTTTCCTGTTCAGAATGCCAGTCTGTGAAAGCAAGACAGATCGTATTGGCGTAATCGTCGTAATAATAGGTATCGAAAGCGTAGATCATGTAAAAAGAAAAGAATTATTTGTCGAGAATTAAATTTTATTATTAGAAAAACTCACCGAAATGCCACAGAACACCGCTGGGATCATGCACAAAACATTCTTTTCCCCAAGGCAGCGTTTGTACCGGGCTTATTTTTACAGATCCGTATTTTTCCGTTAGGTTTAAAGCTTGGACTTCCTTAAAAAATTCATCCGTATTTTCTACTTCCATAAAAACCATGGTATTATCGATCCAGTCTTTCACATAACCATCCTGAAGGTAAAATCCGGTGTCATTCCATTTGAACAATGACATTTTCGGATCAATCACCACTTCTTCAAATCCTAGATCCCGGTAAAAGCTTCTGCTGATTTCAAAATTTTCTGCGCCGATGAAAGGACGGATGGATTTTATATTTTGTCTCATAATTTTTACATTTTTAAATTAAAAAAAATAAAAAGGCAAACGGCTGACCAGCACATTTGCCCTTTCATTATTATCGGTTATAAATTATTTTTTATCAACCATAATTCTTTGCGGACGGTTGGCCAGTTCCCATGCCGTGGCGAAAACCAGCTGTGCTCTTTTCGCCAATAGGTTATAATCGATTTTTTCTACGTCATCGGTCGGTTTATGGTAATCTTCATGGATCCCGTCGAAGAAAAAAGCTACCGGAACATTGTTCTTGGCAAAATTATAGTGGTCCGATCGGTAATACAGCCTTTCCGTATCGTTCGGGTCGTCGTATTTATAATTCAGCTCCAGATTGTTCGTCATTTTGTTTGCTGCTTCATTGATAACTTTCAACTGTGAGCTCAGCATGTCGGAACCGATCACGTAAACATACTGCTTTCCTCTGTTTTCCGGGTCGTCACGACCGATCATATCGATGTTTAAATCAACTACTGTATTGGCCAGCGGGAAAACCGGATGATCGGTATAATATTCGGATCCGAACAAGCCATGTTCCTCGCCCGTTACATGAAGGAAAAGAATGGATCGCTTAGGGCCGTTACCTGCTTTTTTTGCCGCCTGGAATGCCTTTGCAATTTCCATCACGGCAACGGTTCCGCTTCCGTCATCATCCGCACCATTGTAAACCACTCCGTTTCTTGTCCCCACATGGTCGTAATGTCCTGAAATAACCACAATTTCTTCCGGCCTCTCGGAACCCTCTATGAAGGCTAAGATATTTTCAGAATCGGGAAGGTTTCCGCCGCCTCTTTTTTTCATAAAGTCTGCCGGAACCTTCTGGTAATAAGAACCGAGTGCCTTCGGATAGGAAATCCCCAGGCTTTTGTAGTAGTTAACCATATATTCTCCCGCTCTTTTCTGTCCCGGACTTCCCGTATCCCTTCCTTCCATCTCGTCAGAAGCAATAACGTACAGGTTTTTCTTTAAATCTTCCGCCCTGATCTCTTTATAGGCAGAAAGAAATGCCTTATTTCCTTTCGCAGAAGCCGAAGATTCCGAAGTTCCGGTACCGGAAGCATTTTTTGCAGTGCCGCAGCTAACCAGTACAGCTATTGAAAATAATGGAATGAACAATTTTCTCATTGATGAATAATTTGCTTAAAAATAACAAAATTTATTTAATCTCAGGCAGAGTGGTATTTTTCATATATTTGAATTCAATGCAAAAAGTATGGGGAATATCTACGGATTCAATCATTATTCTTTTTTTACCGAAATGTCTGAGCTGGCAGTCAGGAGCAACAGCTTCGATCTGTCTCTGGGACTGCCGGATTTCGATATCGACAACCAATTGCGGAAATACCTGAAGGAAGCGGCAGACCTCAACAACCATAATTATGAACCGCTGGCCGGAAATCCGCTTTTGGTTCAAAATGTGATCGCGTTTAATACCAACAGGAAACACAGCCTCAGTCTGCATGAGAATGAAGTAACCATCGTCCCGTGTGCTACCTTTGCTTTGTATACTTCGCTCCGCTGTATTTTGCATCAGGGTGATGAAGTGATTGTGATCCAGCCGTCTTATTATACATACGGCCCTTCGGTTTTCCTGAACGGCGGCATTCCCGTGTATTACGATCTGGAAGACGACTTCTCGATCAACTGGGAAAAGCTGCAAAACTGTATTTCCGAAAAAACAAAGGCGATCATTGTTAATTCACCTCATAATCCCACCGGAAAAATCTGGTCGAAAGAAGATTGGAATCAATTCTACACCTTGATAAAGGACCGGGAAATTTACCTTATTTCAGAAGAGATCTACGATACCTATTGTTTCGACGGAACGGAGCATTACAGCTCTTTTCTCCATCCGGAATTACGGAAAAGAACGTTCGGTATTTTTTCTTTTGGGAAAATGTTTCATTCTACGGGATGGAAAGTAGGCTATCTCCTCGCTCCGGAAGACCTGACGGCGAAATTCCGGTGCCATCAGCAATATATTTCCTATGGTGCCAATGCGCCCTGCCAATATGCCATTGCCAAATACCTTGAAGTTTTTGATTCTTCTGCGAATCAGTTTCTGATGCAGGGCAAACGTGATCTTTTTTATGAATTGATCAGTCAAACGCCATTGACGGTTGACAAAAAGGCTGAAGGTGCAGTTTTTCAGATTGCCAATTTCAGATCGGTTTCCCAAACGATGACGGATGTGGAGTTCTCCAGGTGGCTGACGGTAGAAAAGAAAGTTTCGTGCCTGCCGCTGTCCGCCTTCTACAACTCAAGGCAGAACTCCGATTACATCCGGTTCAGCTTTGCAAAAAATGATGAACTGATTATCAATGCGCTCGAACATTTGAGAAAGGTGCTTTGATGTGTTTAAAAGGATGGAAGCTGGATGATGGAAGCTGGAAGTTTCTTTGTTAATATTAAAGGTGTTAATTATCAAATGAAATCATTTTTTAACCCATCAAAAAGAAACTATATTAAATGCTGCCGCATCAACTTGACTTTTTGAAAATAAATTAAACATGGCTAAAATTCACTTTACTAAGATGAATAATTATACAGAGCAGTACACAAACTTTAAAAAATCTTTGATTTTTATTCTTTTGAGAACTAAGCTGTCTACGCATACTTGAAAAAACTTTTATGGTAAAATTAAAAGCACTGCGTTCGGCAGTGCTTTCAATAGATATATTATCAGGATTAAAGGGACAGTACCCTTACATCAATCCTTCTGTTTTTCGCCATACATTCTTCGGTGTCATTGGCTGCACACACCGGATGCTGGGAACCGTAACCTTCTGCTTCTACCCTGTTGCCGCCTACGCCAAGCTCCAGTAATTTAAGCTTTGCAGTCTGTGCTCTCAGGTTGGAAAGCTTTTGATTGCTTTCTTCATTTCCACTGTTATCGGTATAACCGCCTAATTTAATCTTCATCGTCGGATAGGCATTTAAAAGCTCTACCAGATTCAGAAGCTGTGCGTCGGAGCCCGGTCTCAGATCAGCAGACCCGGTTTCAAAATAAAGATTTTCAATGGTATACCATTTATTCGGATCCAGGACTCTCTGATCTTTATTTTTAACTGCATTGTACAGCTGATACAACTGGCTGCCTTCACCGATCTTTATTCTTTTACCATCTTTCAATTCTATTTCTTTTATCGCTCCGGTATCATAGACAAAATCTCCGTTTTCATTCAGATACCCTTTTACTTCAGGCACTGCAACAACGCCAGCTGCGGTATTATTAACAGCAGGATTAACAGATGTTGCACCGGTGGTTCCCATTAAGGCTTCCAGTTTCGCCTTCCGGTTGGCTTCGATTTTATCTTTGTGCATCACCGCTAAAGTTGGGGCAATAACCAACGACACGATTGACATTAATTTGATCAGGATATTCATGGAAGGCCCGGAAGTATCTTTAAACGGATCTCCTACGGTATCACCGGTTACAGAGGCCTTATGAGGTTCGGAACCTTTGTAATAGGTCTGCCCGTTGATATTCGCTCCTTTTTCAAAGGATTTCTTCGCATTATCCCAGGCGCCTCCGGCATTATTCTGGAACATTCCCATCAGGACTCCACATACGGTAGCGCCTGCTAAAAATCCGCCCAATACTTCAGGCCCGAAAATAAATCCGATCAGCAGTGGAGAAATAATGGCGATGGCTCCCGGCAGCATCATTTTCCTGATGGACGCATCGGTAGAAATGGCCACACATTTTTCGTATTCCGGCTGTGCTTTGCCTTCCAGGATTCCCGGAATTTCACGGAACTGCCTTCTCACCTCTTCCACCATAGCCATGGCTGCCTGTCCAACCGCCGTAATGGCTAAAGATGAAAAGATAAAAGGAATCATTCCGCCAATAAACAATCCGGCCAAAACATCCGCCCGGTAAATATCGATCCCGTCAATACCTGCAATACCTACAAATGCAGCAAACAGAGCAAGGGCAGTCAATGCTGCAGAAGCAATCGCAAACCCTTTTCCTGTAGCGGCCGTTGTGTTTCCTACGGCATCCAGAATATCGGTTTTTTCACGAACTTCTTTAGGCAGTTCACTCATTTCGGCAATTCCGCCTGCATTGTCTGCAATCGGTCCGAAGGCATCAATAGCAAGCTGCATGGCGGTTGTCGCCATCATTCCCGCTGCTGCAATCGCAACCCCGTACAGTCCGGCACAAAGGTAAGAGCCGTAAATTCCGCCAGCCAGTACAATAATCGGCAGCAAGGTAGATTCCATTCCTACGGAAAGCCCGCCGATGATGTTGGTGGCGTGGCCCGTAGAAGATTGTCTCACAATGCTTGAAACCGGCCTTTTTCCCATGGCCGTATAATATTCGGTAATGATGCTCATTAAAGTTCCGACAACCAGTCCGACCATAATTGCCCCGAAAACACCCATTTTTGTGAATTCATGTCCTCTCAGTACCATTTTATCCGGCAAAATATAGGTCACCAGAAAATAAGACGCAATGGCTGTGATGACAATGCTTCCCCAGTTCCCCAGATTCAGTGCGTTCTGCACGCTTGAGGTGGAGGCATCTTCGTTATCATTGATTCTTACAAACAGAGCCCCGACCATCGAGAAAATAATTCCTGTTCCGGCAATCAGCATCGGCAACAGGATCGGTGCAAACCCGCCGAAGGAGTCTACTGAAACCGTTTCCCTTCCTAAAACCATCGTGGCAAGTACCGTGGCTACATACGAACCGAACAGATCGGCTCCCATCCCGGCCACATCGCCTACGTTATCCCCTACATTATCTGCAATTGTCGCCGGATTCCTCGGATCATCTTCCGGAATTCCCGCTTCCACTTTTCCTACTAAATCGGCTCCTACATCAGCAGCCTTCGTGTAAATTCCGCCTCCTACTCTTGCAAAAAGGGCAATGGATTCAGCACCCAAAGAAAAACCGGTAAGAATTTCGATGGTCCTCTCCATTTCGTGGGAATCAACAGGAGCACCCGGCGCAAAAATCTGTCTGATGATTAAAAATAAGGCTCCTAATCCCAAAACAGCTAATCCGGCAACGCCCATGCCCATCACGGAACCTCCCGTAAAAGAAACCTGCAGAGCTTTTGAAAGAGAAGTTTTGGCCGCCTGGGCCGTCCGTACATTGGCTTTGGTCGCGATTTTCATTCCGATAAAGCCGGCCGCTGCGGAAAATACCGCACCGAAGATAAAGGCGATCCCAATGGTCCAGTGTGAATTGGCATTGCTCATTCCCATTATTGCCAGAAGAATGGCAACAATAACGACGAAATAGGTTAAAACTCTGTACTCAGCTTTCAGAAAAGCCATCGCACCGTCAGCAATATGTCCGCTGATCAGTTTCATTTTTTCATCTCCGGCATCCTGCTTATTGACCCAATTGCTTTGGAGAAAGGTATACACCAGGGCAGCAATCCCGAAAATGGGGATTAATACAAATAGATCCATAGTTTAATATTTTTTTGGTAAAAGATTACTAAATATACTCATTTTATGATTATCAATCCATTAAAATATCATACCGGTTTGCAGGAATCATTTAATTCCCGTTACTATTTTCTTTACTCCAAATAATTATTAATTTTGCCGGATGGATTTAAGAGACCAACTGAAAAACCTTTTTCCTGATCATGAAGAGCAGGATTTTAAGATGCCCGAAGAACAATTTAAGCAGAAAAAACCCCTGGTATGCAAGTTCGAAAAGAAAGGCCGAAACGGAAAGCCGGTAACCATCGTTGAAGGCTGGGAAGGAAGCGAGGAAGAACTGAAAAAAATCTCAAAAAAGATAAAAACTACCTTGGGAATCGGCGGATCCGAAAAAGACGGAACGATTATCATCCAGGGAGACAACCGGGATAAGATCATGGAGATCCTGAAAGATATGGGATATAAGACTAAGAGGGTTGGCGGGTAATAAAGTAAATGGTGATTTTGCTGCATAGGTCAATTTTGCTTTGCAAGTGAATTTAAAGGGCAAATAAAATTGATTATTGACCTAATAAAATTGACCATTGACATAAGGCGAATGAGGAATTTACCCCTTTTTATAAAGACTTCCGGCATCCTTCTTCCGGCTCATTAAAAATAAATCTGCGTTTGCGGCATGAGCACTTTCAGCTTTTCAAGAGTCGATTTTTCGATCGGATTGCCTGTTAAAATAAGCGTTTTAAGATTTTTAAGCTGTGAAAATTCAGCAGGGAGATCTTCTAGCCGGTTGTTGGCCAGGTTGATGCTGACCACATTTTTCAGTCCTTTTACTTTCGGTGATATGTCCCTGATGTTATTCTGGCCGGCATTTAAAAATTCAAGATTTTTTAACCGGAATATTTTTTCCGGTAATTCTGCAATGGAATTCTGCTGAAGTTCCAGGTATTTCAGTGATTTGGGAAAACGAAGGCCGCCCATGTCATTGATCTGATTGGAAGAAAGGTTTAATGATTTCAGGCTTTTTATTTTATCCAGATCCTTTGTAATAAAACTGATCTGGTTTCCCTGAAGGTTAATCTCTTCTAAACCCGGGATCTTAAGCAAGGTTTCCGGGAAGACATTCAGGTTATTGGCATCCAGATGAATAACTTTCAGCTTCTGAAGTCCGGCAAGGCTCGGATTGATTTGTGTTAAACTGTTCAGGCTGAAGGAAAGGGTTTCCAACTTTGGGAGCGCTGCGATTTCATCCGGGATATATTTGATGCTGTTTTCACTCAGGTTTAAAATCGTCAGTTCTTTTAATTTAAAAATAGATTCATCCATTTTCTCAAAATTGTTTTCCATCAGGTTCAGGAAAAAAACAGACGGTAATTTCTGAATTTCTACGGGCAGATTAAACATTTTTTTTCCTCTGAAGCTCATGCTATAAACGGTCTTCCCACTTTTCAGGGCATCATCAACATTGGTATAAGTCGGATACTTTACAGGATCGATCTGCGCTTTTGCCTGTGAAATAACCACCAGTGAGAGGGTAATAAGAAGCTTTTTCATAAATAAAAAAACTACCGGCAACAGAAACATTGCCGGCAGTGGTGTAAATATTGAGAAGTTATTTTTTAAGCAATTTCACGGTCTGCTGGAATCCTCCTTCCGCTTCGATATTCAATATCAAAACTCTGGATGCTTCAAGCTGTTTTGTAAAATCCAGGTCCAGCATTTTATGCATTCCCGGATATTTCTGGGTAAATACGATTTTCCCGTCGATGCTGTAAGCCGTCACCAGGATATTCTTCAACCCTTTCGGAGAATTTACCTTTACCAGTCCGGAGGTCGGGTTCGGAGCTACCGTTACTGTATTTTCCGCCTGCGCATCGATGGTTCCCAAAGTGCCGGTTGTTCCCAGGTTGTTTTTAAGCGCGACCACGACCGTTGCCGATTTACCTTTATAATCGATGGTATTTCCCGTAGCATCAACATCGGTAGAGATCGTAGAATCCGGATGCTGTACGGAGAAGAACCCGAACTTATAATCCGGTGTAAAGGTAAGCCCCGTAGGTTCGGAACCGGCCGGCATGGAAGCAAAAAGTTTCACTTTAGGATTGGCCTGGGTATGGTCCGGAGCCACGACCCAAATGTAATTTTTACCGCCGTCCTGAAGCACCCAAAGGTTTCCAAGTTCATCAAACGTCAGGTTGTCGTTTCCGTCGCCCCAAGCTTCCGTTTTTGTTCCCTGAGCGGTGTTGAAAGAATAATTCGTGCTGAGGCCGCCAACGAAAGTTTCAACCTGTGAAGCGGTGGTTCCGTTGTCCTGGAGCCGGTAGACTTTATTCAGTCCTTTAGCCGTAAAGTAGATTTTTCCGTCAATCGGGCTGATGTCCACATCTTCGATTCCGTTGAAGGAAGTTCCGCCTAAGGATTGTGCCAAAGCCGGTGTATTGTTCTGGTCGGCTTTCATTTTATTCGGTACCTGCACCCATGTTGCCGTAGTGGCTACCGGATCGCCGTTGCTTAACCCCTGATCCAGCTTTAAAACGTAAAGATTTCCTGAAGAAAGGTTATTCGGCGTATCCATCACGTATTTATAAACCATGTGCGTTCCCCCGTCTTCACCGTAATAAGCAATTGTTCCTGCGCTGTTGATTACTAAGTTTTCGTGGTTCATGATTCCCATCTGCCAAAGCTTCCCTTTAGACCCGTCCGCATTCTGGGAAACCACCTGAGCCGTAACGGGATCGATTTCCACCAACCAGCCGTAGTCTTTCATTCCGTCTGCGTTTACATCGCTGGAAGTCGTCTGCTCCTCTGCCGTGATGACCGTTCCCCAGGGCGTTATCCCTCCCGAACAGTTTCTGATGGTCTGTACCAGGCTTGGTGCGGAGAAACTAACCGCTCTTGATCTGGACAGCTGCCAAAGTTTGGTTGATGCATTATAATTGATCTCTGCCATCGTTACCCCTCCCGGATTGGTTTCATGGTTTACCGAAAGATATCCGTTGGTGCTGCTGGCGTTTTTAGGAACATAAGCGGTAAAGTCGTTCTGTCCGCCTACCAGTCCGCCTCCTTCTGTATAGTTGTCACCTTCTTTAAGGATCAGCTGGTATTTATGTTCAGCAGGGATGATCAGCTTACCGGTCTGAGCCGTCGGAAGGATGGAGGTAAAGCAGCTGATGTGCATGGCATTGCACGCCACCGGTGCAACGGTAGTGGTGGTTTTAAGATAGGCATCCACTCTTAAATCCGAGCTGGAAGCGTCCCTGTTGTGAAGCTCGATGGAAATCCTGTTGGTTCCGTTTACAAATTTGGATTTCGGGATTGAAAATACATTGTACACATCTTCTGCAGAACCGCCGATGGTTGAACTTGCCCAGGTATTGAACGTAATGGTTCCCGAAGGCATATTGTCCCTTGCTACTTCTTCCCCGTTCAGATAGACCACGATTCCGTCGTCTCTCATCACCCCCAATTCCATATTTGCAGAAAGGTCATTGATGTTTACCGTAAAATCTTTGGCGAAATAAGCAGTCGCAAGATTAGCAGCAGTCGTTGTCGTTACCGGATCGCCGTATCCCAGCGGGCCGTTGCCCTGCGCCCATCCTGAAACATCATAATTGGCATCTTTCCACTGGGATGATAACGCGGTATTGGTATCATTGTATTTCCAGGACGCATTTTTGTTGAAGATAAAGGTCTGGGCGTTCATTAAAGAACCGGTAACCAGTGCCAGTGCTGCAACGGTAAGTAGTTTTCTTTTCATTTCAAATTTCGATTAATTAGACGACGCAAAGCTACCGGATTGCCCTGAAGCCTCTGTGAATAAGACTTTAAATAAATCCTGGAAAATATTAATTAATGGGAAACCTAATGTTAATCAGATGAATTTTATGTTAAATTGAAAAAGATAAAATTTTGTTTATGATTCACCTTGGAATAATTTAGTTTGTCATTGCTATGTTATCAGAAAATTGCATGGAAAGATCCGCGGCTGGATTCCTACGGAATGACAAAAACAACGCATGATAATCCAAGACGGCTTCTTCAATTCAGATTTAGTAAGCCGTATTTTATACGATTAAACACACCGCTTGGCATTCCCGAAGGAAATCTAAACATCGTATTAGAAATTGCCTGGAAAAATTTTCCATTTCTATTGAAATCAAAGATTGGAGATATGAATTTTAAAATTCACAAGCCGAAGCGAATTCGCCATTCATCCTTTTATTTCGCCTTACTGATGTCCGTCAGCGAATTCAGAAACGCAATGATCTGGCTGATCTCTGTTTTGGTCAGATGGAGTTTTTCCGGAGCGAGCGTCTGGTTTTTCACATTCATCCCAAGGCCTTCGCCTCCTCCTTCATTGTAAAAATCCAATACTTCCTCCAGGGTGCTGAAGGCTCCGTTGTGAAAATACGGTTGGGTAAGGGCAATATTCCTTACCGTTACGGTTTTAAAGGAATTTTCGTAGATCCAGGAATTTTCTTTTTTCACAGGGCTGTTGATTCTTCCCTTATCTTGGTCAAGCTCCAGAGGCTTCTGACCGGCCGGTTTTGTGGTGATCCCAAGCACTTCCGATTCATTTTCATTAAAGAATGGCGGAACCAGCCCGGAAAACATCGGTGCAAAATGGCAGGTGGCACAATTGGCTTTTCCCATGAACAGATTGAATCCTTTCCTGGCATCGGCAGAGAGATCCTTTTCATTCCTCATAAACCGGTCAAAATCGCTGTCGTAAGAATAAAGAGAAGCCACATATGAACTCAAAGCTTTGGAGAAATTTTCTTTGTTGATCTCACCGTTTTTATAAGCTGTCCTGAAAGCCTTCCGGTATTCCAGTTTCGTTTTCAGCTTTTTGATGATGCTTTCGTAGCTGGTATTGAATTCGTCTTTGTTGTAAATTACATGTTCCGCCTGCTGCTCAAGGTAGAAGGCCCTCAGGTCATAGAAGAATCTTTTGGCAAAAACCGCATTGTACAAAGTCGGGGAATTTCTAAGGACGGTTTTACCTTCCACATTGCCCGGAGATTTTATCTGCCGGTCGGTAAATGCGTTTTCCGGGAGATGGCAGGTGGCACAGCTCATTTTTCCGTTTTCGCTGATATTTTGGTCATAGAAAATTTCTTTTCCCAGTTTTCTAATTTCCGGATTGTCGGTTTCCTTTTTTAACAGGGTGTAAAAATAAGGATCCAGAAAATCACTGCTGAAAAAGTTTTTGTTATTGATATTCCAGCCTGAGAATTCTTGAAGATCATCACTTCGTCCGTCCCAGCGTCCCAATTCCTCATACAAAGGCTGAATGTATTTTTTGTAAAATTCAATCCGATCAAAAGTTTCAAAATCCGTATTTTTTGCCAGATAATCGATACCTGCCTTTAAAATGGCATCGGCTTTACCGGTATTGTAGTTTCTGAAATACGGTTCATCATTAAGGTAAGCTTTCATTCCTAAGAAAGCGTGGGCAGCTTCCTCGGAAACATTCAGCGATCCGGGGGTATCGAATCCCGTTACGCCAAGGCTGTAGATCCTGATCAGTTCGATCCTGAGGGGCAAAGTTTTGTTATTTCCCCGGCTGAGACCGTTCTTGAGGGCGCTCTGGTAGAAGCCGGCGTAAGTATTGTATAAAAAATCGGTGATGGTTTTAATTTCTTCTTTTTTCTCTTCCGCTTCATCGGAAAAGATCAGCTCATCCAGAACCTGCAGTCCTTCCGGCGGCAAAGTATAGGCTTTTGTACCTGCGGCTTCGATATGAAACAAGGGTGCCGCATTCAGCCGGGTCTTGGTAAATTCAGGATAGTGGTAAGCGATGTAAAACTCGATTTCCTTGAATGAGTTTCTGGTGTTTTTCAGGGATTTCCGGAGTTTTTCAATTGAAACTTTATCTTCGGCGAAACCATGGGCATCGGATTTCAATGTTTCCAGCTTTGCCCGGAAATCGGTCAGTCCCCGAGTAACCGTTGTATGTTCATTTTTAAATCCTTTATTCACAGGATTAAAAGACATCACCGCAAAACCGGTCAGGACAACAGTAACAGCCAAAGGGTAAAACCTCATGATCATTTTTGCGCAAAACTATGAATCCCCCATTCGTAAAGTATTACCTCAACTTTAAATTTGAATTAAATAATGTTTACATGTTTCTTTAGAGTTACTACCAATCCGGTTTTATGCTTAAAATATACTTAAAGACGAATACCTTATAATTTTTTTTATTAATTTTAAACCCCGAAATCACATTCATTACTAAAACAGCCTATTCTATACGGGCTTTTCTTTGAATAATGATGAAGGATAAGGCGGGAGGATTTTAAGAAATCGCAATTTTCATTTTAAACGATAAAAAAATAAATATGCTCAATAAACTTGCAGCTTCAGAACTGGTGCTGAACGAAGACGGAAGTGTTTATCACCTGAACCTATTACCGGAAGATATTGCCGGAAAAATAATCCTGGTCGGCGATCCGGACCGGGTGGCCAAGGTTTCCAAATATTTTGACACCGTAGAAATCCGAAAGAACAAAAGGGAATTTTATACGCATACCGGAACTTTGCGCGGGGAAAGAATCACCGTGATGTCGACGGGAATCGGTACGGAAAACATCGATATCGTGATGAATGAACTGGATGCGCTGGTAAACATCGACCTTCAGAATAAGGAATTTAAAACGGAGCATACGGCATTGCAGCTGTTCCGGATGGGAACCTGCGGAAGTGTAAATCCTGAAGTGCAGGTAGATAATATGCTCGTGACCCAAAACGTTGTAGGATTGGATGGACTGATGCATTTTTACCAGGACTACGAATTTGAAAATGAATTCTCTAAAAACTTTTCAGATCGCTTTCCGTATGAAAAAATTAAGCCGATGCTGTATTTTTCGGAATGGGCGGAAGAGCTGGGCGAATTGTATAAAGATGCCAGATACCACGGGAATACCGCTACTTTTCCGGGTTTTTATGCACCACAAGGCAGACAGCTGCGTTTAAAAGCAGTGGATGACCAGTTCCTGGAAACCCTGAATGATCTTGGGGTGACGAATTTTGAAATGGAAACATCTGCTATTTATGCCTTGTCCAAAATGCTGGGTCACAAAGCCATTACGGTAAACAACGTAATTGCCAACAGAAGACGCGGGGAATTCTCTGCCGATCATCATGCTTCCGAAAAGAACCTGATCGAGTGGGTACTGGAGAGAATTATCAAATAAATACATTCTGTTGATGAGCAAGAGCCGTTTAATCACCGCTCTGAAAAAGATATAGAAAGTTTTAAAAAAAGAGCCGTCCAAAATTTATTGGACGGCTTTCTTTTAGTATGCGCAATTTTTTTCATATTCCCTGATGATTCCGCCATAGAATTCCAGATAGGCCTGAAGCATGTAATCCCCTAATAAATCCTGGCTTCCGTTATGTCCCAGATTCCGCTCTTTTCCTTCATCATAAGCCTTTTTTCTGATGTCTTTAAATTTTGCATTAAGTTCTTTTTTAAAAGCTTTGTCTTCAAATTTTATTTGAATGGAACTCATATATTTTTGAAATTCCGGACAGTCTCGGCCTGCATATTTAAAAGCTGCTGCCATCTTATCATATAACGAACCAGCAAAAAGCCCCAGTTTGTCGTAGTCTACGGGCATAACGACGAATTCATCTTTTGCATTTTTTATGTATAATTTAGAATACACATAATTACAGACTGCTCCACTGCACATTTTTAAATTCGAACCATAGATCTGTATTTTCCCGTCGTAAAGCAATGGTTCAAAAGACCTTTTCTTTTTATCATTGACCTGTCCGTTTTTGTCGATATACTTCATATCAAGCCTTTCTATAAAACTCTGGACATCGCCCTGCTCATCATATATTTTTACCGATTTCACCTCATCTGCACCAAATTTTTCATCTTCAGAAGTTTTTGTCTTTTTATATATGAAATTGTAGATATCATCCTTATTGAAGAAACCGGGATAGGTTCCGTTGGGATAGGTGAATCCAACAAGAAAGCCGGTTGCTGTGGAACCATTCGCCAGAATGAAGTCGGCTTTCGGCAAATCCTTAGTATTGTGCCTTCCATAATAAGGCTGGGAAAAAAATCTCACAAAAGTGATACAGAATAAAACAAGAATAAATTTGGTTTTCATAGATTTTTATTTTAACAAAAAATTTAAGCAAATATAAATATATTAAGCAATCTTTGTTAAAATTATTTAAAATTCATTAATCGTTACGTAAAAATGCGAAGAATATAAGCTTTCTGCATTTGAAGAAAGGTTGGTGAGGTTAATCATGATGTTTGAAGTTGAGGTCATTCTCGGGTTTGAAATGGCGAATTTTGAATTTCCTGCGAAATCTGCTGCCGGTGTTATGGTAATCGTCGCTTTTGTTGAGGACGGGACCATGGAAGCAGGAATGTCAATGCTCATCGTGACAGATTTACCGCATGGAAGATTGTTGATGGAGACTACCGGCCAAACTTCAAAGCTGATCTGATTTTTATGGACGTTTCCCTGATTTCCTAATTTGTACTGTCCGCTTACATCCAGCCTGGCGGTTGTGTTTGGTGTAGAGGTTCCGATTCCGATATTCGCATTGCTATCTCCTAAAATAATCGCATTATACTGTGAAGTAGAAGCATTATACCCTATCGCAGTGGATTGCTGACCTGTGGCGGAAGCTCCTGAACCCAGAGCCGTGGAATGCTGACCATTGGTTGTTGCATGATATCCGACAGCCGTTTCACTGTTTAAATTTGTTCTTGCGCTATATCCTAGGGCAACGGACTGAAATCCAGCTGCTTCAGAATTATTTCCCAATGCAGAAGATTCGTTGGCCGTGGTTTTGGCATTATACCCCACTGCTGTAGACTGAAATCCGTCTGCAAAAGAATTATTTCCTACAGCAGTCGATTCATTTTTATTGGTTTTCGCATTATATCCTATAGCATTAGACTTATAGGCGGCCGCAAAAGCTTTATTTCCTACGGCAAGCCCGTCATTGGCCGTTACTGATGCTTCGTTTCCTATAGATACCCCCTGATAAGCAGAACCGGAAACTCCAATGGCGATACCGTTCTGGCCGGCATTGGCTCCTAATCCGAGACTTATCGAATTATCAGTTCCCAGTCTTCCGGATTTTACCGAATTGACTTTAAAAATAAGATCATCATAAGTATTGGTTCCCAAAGAAAGGTTGGTTCCCGACCCCGTATTGTTACCACCGTTTGTGGCAGAATTATTCCACGCATTTCCGGAACTGGCTGAAACGATTGTAGCGGGGGTGCCGGCAATAGAAATTCTATTCCATTTCTGATTGTTCCAGTAATACAATCCGGTATCCGCAAGGCCACCAAGCCCGTTATTCCAGATCATGAGTCCGTCTGCAGGTGAAGCGATGGTTACATTATCAGTAAGCGATGTTACTGCAACACTGGGCAAAAGGATGCCTTTGTTAGCCGATTTAATGTCCAGAACAGAAGAAGGATCCGGAGTTGTTGTTCCTATACCTACCTGAGAAAATAAGAAATTAAAATTAAAAAATAATGAGACCGTCAGTGCGATCTGTGATTTAGATGGGGTATACATGTTTGTATATTTTTATGGTTATTGTTTTCGAATGCAAATATAATAATTATTTAATAAAAACATAACATTATTGAATAATCGTTAGCAAAACTCTCGCCACCCCTTTAAAATACAGGCAATACACCTATTTAATAAATAGTTAAATAAAATAACCATCGAATTAATTCTATGCTAAATCCTCGTTTTAAGACAATATAAAAGGGTTTTATGCATATTTTATAATTAAACTATCCACAACAAAAAAGTATATTTTTTAAATATAATTAAATATAAAATATACCTAATTCTGTTCTTTTTATTTTATTCAATATTGATTATAATCATAATGTCTACATCATCTTTAATCATACTAGATTATTAAAGACAAATTCCTATTCATAAATCTTTATCTACTAAAAATCAATATTAAAACTTGATACTGGAATTAAGTTATTTATAAAACTCTATTTACTGTATTGTTATAGATGTAATAAAAGACAAAATTGAACTTTATGAAAATTTTAACAATACCACGAAATTTTAGGAATAGTTATTGTTTGATACAGAACAACATAAACAAAATATCAATATTATGAACAATTCAGAATACAACAAAGCAGAAAACGCAGTAGACAACACCGAAAATTCTTTAAAAAATGCTGCAAACAATGCCAAGTGGAAAGTAGAAGAATTATCTGATAAAGCAAAAGACTATATCAATGAAAAAAGATCGAATGATGAGGAAGCTACTCATGAAGACTGGCTGGATAGAGTAAAAAACAATGCTTCCGATGCCTGGGACGACATCAAGGATAAAGCAAATGATGCCTGGGAAAAAACCAAAGATGCCGCTGAAGATGTAAAGGCAGAATGGAACAAGAAAACCAACTAAAAATTCAGTCATATAAATATTTTCAAGAAAAACGGAGTCTTTTTACAGAAGGCTCCGTTTTTTATTATGCTCTAAACACAAATTATTGCTACATTTGTATCTTAATAAACATTAAAAAATTATGTCATACGGTTTACTTAAAGGCAAAAAGGGAATTATATTTGGAGCCCTTAATGAACAATCGATCGCATGGAAAGTTGCAGAGAGATGTCATGAAGAAGGTGCTGAATTTATCTTGTCTAACGCTCCTATCGCTCTGAGAATGGGAGAACTGAACGGGTTAGCAGAAAAAACGGGTTCTGAAGTAATCGGGGCAGATGCAACTTCTATTGAAGATCTTGAAAAGCTTTTTGATGCCGCTGTTGCCAAATTTGGAAAAATCGATTTTATCCTGCACTCCATCGGCATGTCCGTAAATGTAAGAAAAGGAAAACACTATACCGAAATGAATTACGACTGGTTGGAAAAAGGCTGGGATATTTCCGCTGTTTCCTTCCACAAAGTAATGAGGGTCGCTTATGAGAAAGACTGTATGAACGAATGGGGAAGCATCCTGGCTCTGTCGTATATTGCCGCGCAGAGAACATTCCCGGATTACAATGATATGTCCGACAATAAAGCGTATTTGGAGAGTATTGCCAGAACTTTCGGAGGCTATTGGGGTGAGAGAAAAGTGCGTGTAAATACGGTTTCCCAATCTCCTACGCCTACAACAGCAGGAAGCGGCGTGAAAGGTTTCGGAAATTTCCTGGGATATGCAGAAGATATGTCCCCTCTTGGAAATGCTACGGCTCTTGAGTGTGCCGATTACTGTGTTACTTTATTCTCCGACCTTACAAAGAAAGTAACCATGCAGAATCTTTTCCACGACGGAGGTTTCAGCAGCTCAGGGGTTACACAGAAGGTGATCCGTAAATATGATGCTGAATAATCAGTAATGTATTACTTATAAATAGAGCCGGGACAGATTGTTCCGGCTTTTGTATTGTAGTGCGCACAGGCATTTGATGAATTTTTATTACCGGAAAATGCGTGACAGGTCGCTCCTACCGAGCTTTGTTTTTTGGATTTCGTTTTCCTATTAACAGTATGTCCCTCCGGGACTGGATATTGTTCTGTTGAAAATAATTTGTCCGTGGAATATCTATAATTGAATTAGGATTGAATTCCGTTAATATAAGGACAACCAAAATCGTCTTAGAATTTAAAAGGATCAGGCCTAAAGTTAGGAAGAAAATGAATAGAGGCAATTAGCTTTCAATAATAATGTGAAAATTAGCATATTTCAGAGTACAAAAGAAGAAACTATTGGAAGTACGCAAAAAAATGTACAGCTTCCCGCTTCCCTCCTCTTTAAAAAAAATCGGCAGAAACCAGGTTTCCGCCGATCGTTAAAAAATAAATGTTAACATGAAGTGTTCTTTATAAAATCACCGTCTGTATAGAATGGGCCGGCGCATTTAATTTAGCCGCCATTCCTTCGATCCACAGATTGGTGTCGATATCATTATCCGAATCGTTCATAATCACGGTAACCAATTGTCCGTTCTGATTCATGAAAGTGGTGGAAGTCAGGGCAATCCTGTTCGATGAGCTTCCGACCCGTACCGCATTGGGCTTAATGAATTTGGAAACATGGCCGACGTAATAATATTCGTAGGTATAATGAACTTCGCCGGTTTTGGTATTGGCGATGATCGGGGCAAAGCAGAAATTCCCCACATGGTTCGGTCCTCCGGTTTCGTCAAGAAGTACATTCCAGTCCGTCCATAAAGCCGTCCCTTTGTTGAAGTCGTTCAGCATATTCCTTCCATACAGCTCGCCTAGTTTGACGTCGTAAATTTTAGACAGGTCAAACTGTTCTTTGCAGCCTTCGGTAAAAGCCAGGAATTTATCCGGGAAAGCGCGTTGGGTTTCCGACAGGTTATCGAAAAGCTGGGTTTTGTTGTTCCAGGTTTCGTACCAGTGATAACCGATTCCGGAGGCATATTTTGAAGTTTCCGGATCGCCTAAAGTCGTAGTTGCTCGCTGGTAGATCAGATCACGGTTATGATCCCAGATCATTACTTTTTTATCCTTAAAACCGTTTTTCCAAAGCGTAGGACCTAAATTATTCTTCAGGAACTCCCCTTCTTCCTGCGCGGTATAAATACATGATTCCCAGGTTTGGGTAGCCATGGGCTCATTCTGAACCGTTAGTCCCCAGACATTGATGCCTCTTTTTTCGTATTCTTTGATAAACCGGATGTAATAATCTGCCCAGGTCTGGTAAAAAGCATTTTCCAGCCTTCCACCCTTCAGCATGCTTTTGTTGGATTTCATCCAGGCCGGCGGGCTCCATGGTGAAAAATAAAAGGTAAAATCTTTTCCGATTGATTTTTGTGCCTCTTTGATCATCGGGATTTTATACTTTTCATCGTGTGCTACATTGAAAGATTTCAATGATTTATCGTTTTCTTCAACATAAGTATAAGAATCGCTTGAGAAGTCACAGGAATTCATATTGGTACGGACCACGGTGTATCCAAGGCCATTCTTTCCGTAATAGGCTTCAATAATTTCTTTCTGCTTGTTTTTGGGAAGCTTATAAAAAGTTTCTGCAGAAGCATCGGTAATTGCGCCTCCGATGCCGATCAGTTTCTGATATTTAAAATCCGGGTCTACAAAGATACAGGCATCCGTTTCTTTCGGCTGGTCCATCTTTTCAAATTTCACTACTCCTTTATCTGCCATTTTTTCATTGGCTTTAGCATTGGTAGCAATTACTTTTGCGGTTTTTCCGGTGTTCTTTTTCCAGTAATTCTGTGCCTGTACATTGGACATCATTCCAATGACAAAGCAGCTTACGACTAATCTCTTCATTATATCATTTCTTATTTTTATAACCTGATCGTCCTGACAGGGAAGATCGTTTTTGTAGTTTTTAATTATTTATTCTGATAGACCCTTACGTAATCGATCTCAAATCTCTGGGGGAAAATACGGTCATCAATTCCTTCTTTCCCGCCCCAGAATCCGCCGACGGCCAGATTTAAGATGATAAAATAAGGCTTATCGAAAGGCCAGGCTCCTAGGGTCTTCTCTTTATTTTCGTAGGTGAAAAATTTTTTATCATCTACATAGACCTCAATTTTTTCCGGTGACCAGTCCGCTTTATAAACATGAAACTTTTCGCTCGCGTCTTTTACAAACAGGGTATCGGTTTTCTGGGTCTGCATAATATGGTTATACTTTTTGGTATGTACCGAAGCATGGATGTATCCCTGATGATAGCCTACGTGTTCCATGATGTCCAGTTCGCCGTCATCCGGCCATTTTTTCATATCCTCGCTCATCATCCAAATCGCAGGCCAGGTTCCGCGTCCTTTCGGAAGTTTTGCCCGTACTTCCACCGTTCCGTACCGGAAAGAGAACTTCTCTTTGGTCAACAACCTGGCAGAGGTGTATTTCTTATTTTCGCGATCCTCTTTCCGGGCTTCGATGAGCAGCTTTCCGTTTTCAATCCGGGCGTTCTCCAAACGGTCTTTGGTATAAAACTGTGCTTCTTCATTGCCGAATCCGCTGCCGCCGGTATCATAATTCCATTTGGTTGCATCAGGCAATCCTTTGGCATTAAATTCATCGCTCCAGATCAGCTTCCTGTTGACATCCGGCTTATTGGAGGCACATCCTGCAACAGAGGCCAGAAGCACTCCGCCGATAATTAAATGAACAATAGGTTGGAATTTCATCATTAAATTCAGAATTTAAAGTTTAAGGCTTTTGCCGCCAAAAGCGGGTTTTATCCCGCTCTTAGTAGTAAATTGTTATTTATTTTAACCAGTTGATTCTTTTCGTCTGAACGTTCTGAGAATCGGTTCCGACCATGATGTCGAATTCTCCCGCTTCCCAATCGTAGTTCAGCTGGTCATCGTAGAATTTCAGGTTTTCCGGAGTCAGGGTAAAAGTAACGGTTTTCGTTTCCCCCTTTTTAATGAAAACTTTTTCAAACCCTTTCAGCTCTTTTACCGGTCTTACCACTTTTCCAAACAAATCCCTGATGTAAAGCTGTACCACCTCTTCCCCGTCATACTTCCCGGTATTGGAAACGTTGACGCTGATTTTTAAAGTCTGGTTTCCTTTAAGGTTCATTGAACTGAGATTCATATCGGCATAAGTAAACTGAGTATAGCTTAATCCATACCCAAATGGAAATTTCGGGTCATTGTCCAGATCGATATATGCTGAAACGTAATTCCTGTCGGTATTGTTTTTTGCCGGTCTTCCGGTATTATAATGGTTGTAATACACCGGAATCTGGCCTTCGGTTCTCGGAAAAGTCATTGGAAGTTTTCCTCCCGGATTTACGGTTCCGAAAAGAACGTCGGCGATGGAGTTGCCGGCTTCCGTTCCCAGCCACCAGGTGTAAAGGATGGTTGGAATATGATCTGCTGCCCAGTCAAAAACCAATGGTCTTCCGGCATTGATCATCAGGACCACCGGTTTCCCGGTTTTGGCAATCTCCTTTAAAAGTTCTTCCTGCACGCCTGAAAAATGAATATTGCTCCGGCTTTTGGCTTCACCGCTCATCGCATGGCCTTCGCCCAAGGTCATGATCACCACATCCGCTTTCTTTGCCGTTTCTACGGCTTCGGCGAACATGGATCGGTCCTGATCGTCTACGTTACAGCCTTTTGCGTACAACAGCGTAGAATTTTTGTCCAGCTGATTTTTAATCCCGTCGAACTGCGTTACAATTCTCTGGTTATCATCTTTAAAAGCAACGGACCAGAAACCGTGGTTGGCAGACGTTTCCTTTCCGAAGGGCCCGATCAAAGCAACGGTTTTTGTTGATTTTGAAAGGGGTAAGCTATTTTTCTGGTTTTTAAGCAAAACAATACTTTTGGATCCGAACTCCCTGCCGAACTTCCTGTTCTCCTGATTGTCGGTCTGCTCCTGCTGCCTTTTCTCATTGCTGAAACGGTAAGGGTCATCAAACAAACCCATTTCGAATTTTTTAATTAAAATCCTTCTGGCGGCATCATCAATCAGCTTCGGATCTACTTTTCCTTCCTGAACCAGTTTGGGAAGTTCAGCCATGTAAGCACGGCTTTCCATATCCATATCGCTTCCGGCAATGATGGCTTTTTCCGCGGCTTCTTTATTGTCTTTTGCATAGCCGTGGAGAACCATTTCCCCGATGCTTCCCCAGTCTGAAACTACAAAGCCTTTGTAATTCCATTTTCCTTTCAGCAGATCCCTTAAAATATATTTGTTGGCCGTTGCCGGAATCCCGTTGATGTCATTAAAAGAGTTCATAAAGGTTGCTACTCCAGCCTCTGCAGCCGCTTTAAATGGTGGCAGATACGTTTCATTCAGCTGTCTTAAACTCATATCTACAGAGTTATAGTCTCTTCCGCCCACTGCCGCTCCGTATGCCGCAAAATGTTTGACACAGGCCATGATGGCATCAAGGTTTCCAAGGCCTTTTCCCTGGAATCCTCTGATCCTTGCCAGACCGATCTGCGTTCCCAGATACGTATCTTCGCCTGAACCTTCCATTACCCTTCCCCATCTCGGATCGCGGGCGATGTCCACCATTGGTGCGAAAGTCCAGTGGATGCCGTAAGCCGAAGCTTCGGTAGCTGCAATCCTTTCTGATTTCTCTATTGATTTTAAATCCCAGCTCGCCGCCTGTCCCAGATTCACCGGAAAGGTTGTTCGGTAGCCGTGAATGACATCCTGGCCGAACAGCAAAGGAATTTTCAGTCTTGACCGTAAAGCCAGTTCCTGGAATTTCCGGGTTTCCGCAGCTCCCGATACGTTGAGCATCGAACCGACCTTGCCCTGCTTTATTTCATTTAAAACATTCGCGGAATTGGAATTCTGAGGGCCGGTGGCGTATTCAAAACCACTGTACTGAACAAGCTGGCCTACTTTTTCCTCCAACGTCATTTTCGACAACAGATCAGCAACTTTCCGGTCGATGGTCTTTTGCCCGAATGCGTTGAGACCGAATGCTGTGAATGACAATATGAAATAAACTTTCTTCATGATCACTATTAAAAAATATAGGTTGCCGTGGAAATTCCCGGAATGGTTACGGAGGCTGTTTTCTGGTTGTACTTAATCTGGAATGCTTTATCCGTAGAATTGCTGTTCTGAACAATCAGAACCGTTTTTCCTATCGGTGTTTTAAAAGCAACCGTTGATAGGTTATCGCCTTGGGTGGAAGCAATCCTCTGAGAGTTTGCCGGAACAAATTTCGAGGCATGGGCGATGATGTAATATGCTACATTTTTATCATAGCTGCTGCCTCCGTTTACGGTGATGGCTCCTTTACACTGTGTACAGCCGCCCGGTGTGTGAGGGCCGAACGACGAATCATTCGCGACATTCCATTCCAATGCAGTTCTACTCCAGTTTCTCATAGACCCAATAATAATATTTTTTACGTGCCAATCCAAATCTCCGGAGAAATTTCCCGTAGAACTGGTCCATTGTTCCGTAAAATAAACATTTTTATTAGGAAATAAATTATGCACCGTACCCAATGCCGAGATGTCCCCTGCATAAAGATGGAAAGCCGATCCGTCCACATAAGGGTTGGCTGCCGGATCACTTAAAACCGCCAGCGGATAAGCCGGATTGTCGCAGTTGTGATCATAAGCAATAATCTTCGTGGTTATGTTGGCTGCCTGAAAGGCAGGACCTAAATTCACTTTAATAAAAGTCGTCTGATCACCCGCCGTCATATACATACTCGGATTGTTCCCGGGATGTAAAGGTTCATTTTGCGGCGTAATGGCATCGATCTTAATTCCCTGAGCCTGCATCGCCTGGATGTATTTTACAAAATACTGGGCATAGACGCTATAGTATTCAGGTTTTAAGCTTCCGCCCATCGTATTGCCGTTGTCCTTCATCCAGACCGGCGGTGACCATGGAGTCGCCAGGATTTTAATGTTCGGATTAATCAACAGAATATCTTTCAGCATCTGGATCACCGCCTGATCTTTGGTAAGGCTGAATTGAGCTAAGGTTGGATCGACCTGTCCCGTCGGCATATCGTCATAAGAAAAGACTTCGCTGTTCAGATCCGAAGCACCGATGCTGATCCTTAAATAACTGATGCCGATTCCGGAGCTGCTGAATAAATCAGTCAGCAATTCCTGCTTTTTAGCCGCACTCAGCTGGTTGATCACCTGAACACTGCCTCCTGTAAGGGTATACCCGAAACCGTCAACGGTCTGAAAAACCTGTGCCGGATCGATCTCAATCGTCGTTCCCGAGCCGGAAGTTCCTGAAAAATAAACCGTTCCCTGTTGCTGTAGTTTCACCGACTGATCTCCTTTCGTCAGCCATACCTGTACGGGATCTCCGGTGGTATTTCCACCATTGCCATTCCCCGCACTGTTGCCGTTATCGGCCAGATCCGAAGACGTACTGCTGCAGTTTAAAAAAGAAAGAAGCGCTACACCGCAGAGTGCAGCACTTCTAAGTACGAAACTATATGAATGTTGTGATTTCATATCAAATTTGATGATTTTGAATTAAGTGGTTTTTCTCAGTTCAACTTTATCAATACTCAAAGCATTTATCTTTTTTCCGCCACACTTGATGACCAGATAAACGGTTCCCGTTGCAGTGGCGGTGTAAACTCCTCCGTTTTTATCTCCGTTGCAGCCTATTGATGAAACTCTTCCTGCAAAAGAAGATTTTCCGCAACCATCCCAGGTATTGATATTTCTGTAGACCGTACCGCTTACATCCTGTCCGTCCGGCGGAATACTGTTCAGCATATATACTTCAAACCACGTATCTTCCAAAGCGGTATTGGAGGATGCTACCAGATCGATAGAGTATTTCTGACCGGCAACAACATTCACAGCCTGATAGATAGCCTGCTGACTTCCACCGTTTGCGACAATGGTTGCTACTCCGGTACCATTTCCTATTACCCACTGTGCTCCCGAAGCACTGATTTTATGGATGGACCATTTGGCAACATCTTCAGGAGAATCAAATCTTCCTCCCTGGATAATATTTCCTGCTACAGGATCATCTGTAGGAACAGTGATCGTCTGTGTACCGGTACCGGCTACCACACCTCCTTTTCCGATAGCCTGATGCCTGATCACAAAGGTTCCTTTATCCGGCAGGAAAATATCCTGGATATTTTTACCAATCGTAAAGCCTTCATCATCTACATTCCATTTTGTCGTAATATAGTTGTTGGCATTGGTCGTAAGCCGGTATCTGTTTTCTGCAGTTTTTTCTACTTTAAAAGATCCGTCTACCGGATCCTGTGAAAGCCCGTTGCCTTCTCCATCTACCGTATCCGGGGAACAGCTTGAAAGAAATAAAATTGCAGAACTTAGTAATAGGCCTTTATTTATATATTTAGTTATCATGTTTTATTTATATTAAATTAATATCCAGGGTTTTGTTTAAGCATCGTTCCCGTAAGCTCGGTGTAAGGAATCGGGAGAATTTCATTTTTCCCGGCAACAAATCCTCTTGAGCCTAATCTGGACGGAGCATCACCCCATCTTACCAGATCGAACCACCGGTGTCCCTCACCTGCTAATTCTCTCCTTCTTTCATCTTTGATCGCCTGAATGGAAACCGGAACTGACGACAGGCCAACTCTCGCTCTCACCGCATCCAATAAAGCCTGAGCTCTTGAACCGGTACCGTTTAAGGCTTCTGCTTCCATCAGGTAGCTATCTGCCAGTCGGATATAAATATAATTCTGACGGTAATTAAGTTCGGAAGCTCCCGGTAATGTGGTTACCTCATCTTTGGTCGGCATATATTTATTAAGGAAATACCCGGAATCCATATAAGCAGGTGAATAATCCGCTTTATTCTGTTGTTTTAATGATTTTACATTTAGGATGGTTGCATCCATTCTCGGATCTCCCTGCATAAAGTTGAACAGATCCACCGTAATCGGATTAAATGCCCAGCCTGCTACAACGTCCGGTGCTTCCGGTGCCGGTGAAGTTTTTTTACTATATCCTCTCGGAGCAACCATGATGTTGATGGAGTTTCCTTCATCATTTCCCTGGCCCCAGAAACTCCAGTCGGAATTTCCTTTGTTGGTATGCATTACTTCAATGATGGATTCTGTAGTGAATTTATTATCCGTAATCCATAAGCTTGAAAAATCACTTACCAGCTTATATCCGTACTGACTTGTTGTGCCAGGCGTTCCGTTTACATCCGCAAACTGTGCCGCTGCTTCAGTCTTCTTATTTTGGTACAAATAGATTTTTCCCAGTAAGGCTTTTGCAGCTCCCTGTGTAAGTCTTCCTTTCTGGTCTCCTGAAACCGTCATCGGCAATCCCGGAATGGCAGCAAGCAAATCTGCTTCTATCTGGGCATAGACCTCTGCCTTCGGAGTCTGAGGAATGTTGTAATAATCATCGGTCGCTTTAATTTCTTTAAGAATTAAAGGAATATTGCCAAACATTCTTACCAGTTCAAAATAATATAAAGCCCTCAGCGTTTTAGCTTCGCCTGTAAATCTATTTTTCACGGCATCACTCATATTTGCTGCCGGGATTTTTTCTATTAAAATATTAGCCCGGGAAATACCCTGATAATAATCTCTCCAGTAACTTGCCGGCATCGTGTTCGGGTTCAGCTGGTAGTTGGATAATCCCTGAATTCCCGCTCCGTCGGTTGCACTTCCTCCGCCTGCATAAAAATCATCGGATCCTGCATTGAAGAAAGTCACCATATTTTCAAAACCGGCAGCATATTTTCTTAAAGGATCATATACTCCGACCAGGGCAAAGAAACACTCCTGTTCGTTTCTGAAGAAATTATTGGTATCGAATGCTCCTAGATTTTTTACATCTTCCAGGTTTTCCGTATTACAGGCAACATTCATAAGTCCTGTGCCGATAAATAGTGATGCTGCTATGCTTATTTTAAATATTTTATTTTTCATTGTATTTCAATTAGAATGTAACGTTAGCTCCGAATAAGAAAGTTTTAGCCTGCGGATAGTAAGCCCGGTCGATACCGAAGCTGTCACCGGCTGCAATCTCAGGATCGTATCCTGTGTATTTCGTGAACGTAAAGAGGTTTTCGCCTGTCAGGTAGAAACGCACTTTGCTTACGCCAAAGTTTTGGGTCATGGATTGTGGAAGGGTGTAGCCAAGCTGAACCAATTTTACTCTTACATAATCCCCTTTCTGCAGATAATAGTCTGACATCCAGGTATAGTTATGGTTGGTATCATTCGTGGTTACTCTCGGTGTTGTGTTAGAAGTACCTTCACCCGTCCAACGATCCAAAATGGCCGTTTGGTAGTTCGCATTCAGTATATCAAGTCGTCTGAGCCCCTGGAAGATTTTATTTCCTGCCTGTCCCTGAGCAAACACCATTAAGTCCCAGTTTTTATAATTCATATTGAACGTAAGTCCGAATGTGTATTTTGGAACGGAATTGCCTAAGTTTACCTTATCCAGGTCACTAATTTTTCCGTCACCATTCGTATCGGCCCAGATAAAATCACCCGGTTTGGCATCAGGAAGAAGCAATTGTCCATTGGCATTTTTATAAGCGTCTACCTGCGCCTGATTCTGGAAAATACCCAATGTTTTATATCCATAGAACGATCCGTAAGATTCTCCGACCTGGATTCTGGAGACAGGTCCCATCGACTGGAAGCCGGGTCCGTCTAAGTATTCTCTTCCGCGCTCAAGGCTGGTGACGGTGTTTTTAAGATAAGCAAAATTTCCGTTTACGGATACACCCCAATCCGACCAGTTTTTCTTATAGCCCAATTCTACTTCCACTCCTTCATTTTTCATTTCTCCGATATTTGCCGTAGGCGATACCGCTACCCCAACATATCCTGGGATCTGGATCTGTCTTAAAATGTCAGAAGTTTTCTTGTTGTAATAATCGACGGTTAAATTAAAGTTGGTCAGGAATTTAATATCTGCAGCAACGTTTAGCTGAGAGGTAGTTTCCCACTTAAGATCCGGATTTGCAAGGGTGTTCGGGATGTATCCCGGCATAATGACGTTGCTTCCGTTTGTATAGTTGGCTCCCGGAACATAGAAACTGGCGAAAAGGAAATCTCCGATTCCGTCATTCCCCAATACTCCGTAACCTCCACGAAGTTTTAATGTATTGACAATCTTATTTTCTGGCCAGAAGTTTTCTTTATCAACATTCCATCCTAAAGAGAATGCCGGGAAAGTTCCCCAATGGTTGGCATTCGGAAACTTAGATGATCCGTCACGTCTGATGGTTCCCGTAAATAAATATTTGTTTGCATAATCATAAACAACTCTTCCGAAGTAAGAGGCTTTATGCGTATTTACATAATCCCAGGCATTCATGTTTTTTTGATCCTGCGGAACAAAATAATTGAAAGAAGCATCCTGATAGCTGCTGATCGGCAGATTGGTATGAGTAACCGTCTGCCCGAAACCAATATTGTATTCGTAATATCCGGTACCGGCCAAAACGTTCAGATTGTGCTCCCCGAATTTTTTCTGCCAGTTGATGGTATTTTCGAAACTCCATTCCAGCTTTTGCTGAGTAGTTCTGCTTAAGCTATTGAAATTCAGATTGCTGTAATTCGGGTTCAGATAGAAAAGCGGAGTAAAGTTCTGATTGCCCCAATAGGATTTTTTACCGTTGATCGATGATTTAAATGTGAAATCTCTCAGGAATTTCACTTCAGCAAAAATATTGGCAATAAAATCGTCTGACCAACCGGTGTTCCCTAATTGAGTATATCTGAATGCAAGTGGGTTAGACATCTCCTGCCCTACCAGATTAGAAATACCATAAGGATTTCCGTACGGGTCTCTTACAATATTGGCATTGGAATACGTGCTTGAACTTGCCAGTGACGGATCCGTAACCACTACTGGAGTTGTCGGATCTAAATTAACCGCAGAACTTAACGGACCTCCGAATTCTCCATTGGAATTGATTCCCTGAGATTTGGTATGCGTATAAGCGAAAGTCTGCCCTACGGTTAACCAATCGGTAAGTTTATGGGTTGAGTTTAATCGTCCGGTCAGTCTTTTGTAGTAAGAGATATCACTCATTACGATACCGGTCTGGTCAAAATAACCGAATGATCCGTAGAAGGTGGATTTTTCATTTCCTCCGCTGATGCTGATTTCATGATTGGATCTTTCACCCGTTCCAAAGATAACATCCTGCCAGTCCGTTCCTTTGCCTAAAGATTGAGGATTCTGGAAAACAGGATTCTGTCCACCGTTCACATAAGCCTCATTCAGAATGGTAGCATATTGAGTAGCATCGAGAAGATCAAGTTTCCTAGCAGCTCTTGCCGTTCCATAAGAACCGTTGTAAGATAAGTTCAGCCTTCCTTTCCTCCCTTTTTTAGTAGTTACCAAGATTACCCCTCTTGCAGCGGATACCCCGTAAATGGCAGATGAAGCACCATCTTTCAGTACCTCGATACTTTCGATGTCCGATTGGTTTAGCCATCCGATTCCATCGACTACGATTCCATCAACTACCCATAGAGGATCGTTGTTTGAATAATAACTGGTAATCCCTCTTACACGGATGGTTGCAGAGGATCCCGGCTGTCCGGAATTGGTAATCACGTTTACCCCTGCAGCCCTCCCCTGAAGAACCTGCTCCGGTTTTCCGGCCGGGATGTTTTCGATATCGCTGGCCTTAATGCTGGAGATTGCTCCGGTAACGTTACTTTTCTTCTGGGTACCGTAACCGATCATCACCACTTCCTCGATTTTCTGCTCTTTCGGAAGGGTGTCGTTTTTTGTGTTCTGGGCATTAAAACTGGCAGTAAAATACAGCACAGCCACCATCCCCAAATTCCTAGATATTCTTACGTTCATATACAGTTAGTTTTTTAATTCTCAAATTGAGACAATAAAAATATATTTTTTTTTAAATAATTAACATTTTATTAATAACTATTTTAATTTTTCGAGTATTTTTGGGGGTTTCAAGGCATAAATTTTATTCCGTAAACCGTAAATATCTCTAAAAATCCGATAAAAATTTTCCCCAAAATGACAACCAAGCTCTCGAAATTTTCCCTTCCGCTCAAACTTACATTTCTAATTTTCTCCATGGTGCTAAACTGCATGGGCATTGTAATCCTTCAACTTTCGGAAGCAAAAATCACTTATGACAAGCTGGGTTTTCTGGAGTCTTTTAAGGATATTCCTATTGCCTTTATTTCACTTTTTGCAGTTAACTTTATCAGCAAAACCGGCACGAAAAATTCTTTAATACTGGCTTTAACAATTGTTGGGATTTGTTCACTTATTTTACCTTTTGTAGAAGTTTTCTGGTTTTATAAGTTGTGGTTTGCCATTATCGGGACCTGTTTTGCGATTGGGAAGATCTGCGTATTTGGAATGATCCGGAATAATATTTCGGATGAAAAATCGCTTGCGAAGACCATGAACAGTGTGGAAGCTTCGTTTATGATCGGAATTTTTGTAGTGAACACCGGTTTTGGCTGGCTGATTTCCAGCCGGTTTTCGGAATTCTGGAAATTCGGTTTTCTATCCATCTCGGTTTTGTCCGGGATTGCGATATTCTTATTTTCTAGACTGCAGATTTCGGAGCCTGAAAAAACAGAACAAAGCAACGTTTTTAAAGAAGTCTCAAACCTGATTAATCCTTTACTGGTTACTTTTCTGGCCGTTATTTTCTCCATTGTTTTCGTAGAGCAAAGCTTTAATTCCTGGCTTCCTTCCTTTTACAAAAATCATCTGAAAGTCAATTCCTTTTTTGCTCTTCAGGCTTCATCATTCCTTGCCTTATTCTCATATATCGGAAGAATGATCACCGCTAATATCATTCAAAGGTTTTCATTGTCGAAATATTATATTTTATGTCTTTCATTTATATTTTTGGTCCTGATCGTGATTATCGGAATTCAATTTGCCGATGCGGATGATTCCAGAGCCTTACTCTTCCTTTTTCCGGTCATCGGGTTGTTTCTTTCGCCGCTTTATCCGGTTATCAATTCAAAAATGATTGCGAAGATCGACAAGTCAAAAGCCAACCTTTTTACTTCGCTGATTGTCATTTTCTCGTCATTGGGAAGCTCGGTAAGCTCGATTGTGATGGCCGTACTCTTCGGAAACCGGATGCTTAATTTTTATTCAGTCTATATTTTATGTGCGGTGTCTTTGATCTTTATTATTAGCTTAATTTATTTTAAATTTGCAGATCAGAAAATTTAGAAAAAAAATTTATTTTTACTCCCATGAAAATCAATAACGAAAAAAACAAGGAAACTCTTCAGGAACTCATTGATACAAAAGATTTTGTAGCACACGTCTCTGTAGACTGCACCATATTTGGTTTTCATAACAACATCCTGAAAGTGCTGCTGCTGAAATACCATGATCTGGATTTGTGGTCATTGCCGGGCGGATTCGTCTTTAACGACGAAGACCTTCGCGAAGCCGCTGCCCGTGTTCTGTATGAAAGGACCCATCTTAAAGACATTTTCCTGAAACAGTTCCACACCTTTGGAAGAATCGACCGGACGGAAAACAATGTACACCAGATCCTTCTCAGAAACAAAGGCGTTGAGGTACCGAAAGACCACTGGATCTTCCAACGGTTTATTACGGTCGGTTACTGCAGCCTGATCGACTTTTCTATGGCCAATACATTTCCGGATGCCTTTAACGAGAGCTGCGAATGGTTCGAGGTGGACAAGCTTCCAAAGATGGCTTTTGATCACGACAGGATCATCGAAACTGGTCTTGAATACCTGAGAATGAACATCAATACCGAAGTGGCCGCCAGCAACCTGCTTCCGGAAAAGTTTACCATGAAAGATCTCCAGTTGTTGTATGAAACCATTCTGAATGAACAGTTCAGGAGAAACAATTTTCAACGTAAGATACTGAGCCTCAATATCCTGGAAAGACTGGAGAAGTTATATGATGGTTCTGCCAATAAAGCCCCGTACCTGTATAAGTTTAAAAACAGAATTTACAATCCTACCAACCGCTACCCTATTTCCAACGAAGAGGAAGAGTGATTTTTATGGTCTTGCGCTTCAACACACTGTTTAAAGCCTTAAAAATCAACCGTTAAAAGACGTTTAAAAAAAATTTTCCTGTAATAATGAAAAGTCTTATTTTTAGGAAAATTAAAATATAATGTCATATTATTCCCTTACTAGCATCCCCGATTATTACGGCATCGATGCTTTACTTACCGAAGAACATAAGCTCATCCAGCAGTCTGTAAGAGATTGGGTGGAAAGTTTTGTGATGCCGCAGATTGATCAGGCTGCCCAAAACCACACCGACATTCCCAATCTAATGAAGGAGCTGGGGCAGATCGGCGCTTTAGGACCTTATATTCCCGTAGAATACGGAGGTTCAGGGCTGGATCAGATCTCTTACGGGTTGATCATGCAGGAGTTGGAAAGAGGTGATTCTGCCGTACGTTCGGCTGCCTCCGTCCAAAGTTCTCTGGTCATGTTCCCCATCAATGAATTCGGTTCTGAAGAACAGAAGAAAAAATATTTACCTCAGCTGGCAGCCGGAGAAATGATCGGCTCTTTCGGACTTACAGAACCCAATCATGGTTCCGACCCAAGTTCGATGGAAACGAATTTTAAAGATATGGGCGACCATTATCTTCTGAACGGTGCTAAAATGTGGATCACGAACTCCCCGCTTTGCCACATCGCTGTGGTTTGGGCCAAAAATGAAGAAGGTAAGGTCCAGGGATTGATCGTGGAAAGAGGAATGGAAGGATTTACCACCCCTGAAACGCATAACAAATGGAGCTTAAGGGCGTCCAAAACGGGAGAATTGGTTTTCAATAATGTAAAAGTTCCTAAAGAGAATTTGCTTCCCGGAGTAACAGGTTTAAAGGGGCCTTTATCCTGTTTAAATTCGGCCAGATACGGAATTTCCTGGGGTGTGATCGGAGCGGCTATCGACTGCTATTGCACCGCGGTGCAGTACTCCAAAGAAAGACAGCAGTTTGGGAAACCGATCGGTTCTTACCAGCTTCAACAGAAGAAACTGGCTGAGTTCTTAACGGAAATTACCAAAGCGCAATTGCTATGTTTACAGTTAGGTAACCTTAAAAACGAACATAAAGCAACGCCTGCACAAATTTCCATGGCTAAAAGAAACAATGTGAAAATGGCCATTGATATAGCCAGGGAATCGCGTCAGATCCTCGGGGGAATGGGCATCATGGGAGAATTTCCGATGATGAGACACGCTGCCAACCTGGAATCCGTGATTACTTATGAAGGAACGCATGACGTCCACCTGCTGATTACCGGACTGGATATCACGGGAATTAATGCCTTTTAAATTATAAAGATTTAGAGTACAATAAAATATCATGAAAATTATTCTATTAAATTGTACTTTCAAATAATTTAAACCTTCAAGGTTTTCAAAACCTTGAAGGTTTGTTATTTATGGATATTCATACAGAAACCTTAGAGGTTTGATTTAATTTAAATTAATTACCACTGTAAGCTTTGATCTCTTCTACAAAATTAATGGCGGGATTCAGGATTTCCTCGATCAGGCTTTTTACCGATTTCATGGCATCATCGATATCCCCTTTTTCAAACTGCAGGGAAACGACGCCTTTTTTGGCCTCGGCAAAACTCCAGATTCCAGTCTCAATCGGCATTCCCCAGAATTCCGGAAGGTTTTGGACCACGTACTGGTAAATACAGAGCTGCAGCGCCTGTTTACGGTCATTGTTGTGGAAATATTCTTCTGCGTTGGTCTCATCGATTTTTACAACAAGATTTTTAATTTTTGCTGTTTTATAATCGATAATTCTTAGTGTACCGTTTAACCGGTCGATCCGGTCGATGAACCCGAAGAAAGAAATTTTATTATTTTCTCCCAGGTAAAAGTCGACCCCTTCAAAGCGTTTTTCAATATCCAGAATCTCTAAAGTATTCCCGTCTTTTACAAGCTCTAAGTCATAGGTCAGGATATTTTCGATCACCTTTTTGGCGATTGCTTTATGAATGAAGTTCATTCCTTTCTCATAAAACTCAGGCTGGTGCTTCAACTTCTCGATGGCCGTTTCAATATACTGATCAATGGCTTTAACTGAATCTTTTAAATCATTTTCTTTTAAGACCTTACCCTTTAATACTTCATATACTTCTTGAAGGGTATAATGCACCAGGTTTCCATAATTTTTCACGGAGAGTTCCTCCTCAATTTCATCGCTTTCCAAAGTATTAAGAATCTTGGAAAGGTAAAAATCGATCGGATTGTACAGGTAACTGGTAAGGTGGGAAGCGGAAACTTTTTCCTTCCATTTTTCAAGCCGCTGCACAACAATTTCAGTCTTTGAAATTTCGATCGGCTGGGTAACAATCGGCTCGGAAGAATTCTCAATAATAACATGTTCGATGTGATGGGAGCTTTCCATCTCGATCTGGGTGATGAATCTGCTTTTCTCTCCTGTATTAACCCCTGAACTTAATGCGTTAAACAACAAATGTACATTTTTAGCATCCTGAATCAGGCGGTAAAAATGATAGGCATAAATGCTGTCGTTTTCCAGAAAGGTATGAAGATCGAAGACCCTACGGATGTCAAACGGAATATAGGTATTCTGTGAGTTCCCAAGCGGAAGCTTCCCTTCATTTACGGAAAGCAGGATCACATTTTCAAAATTCAGCAGACGGGTTTCCAGCAATCCCATAATCTGCAGTCCACGCAGCGGCTCCCCCTGGAAGTCGATGCTTTCGGAATTAATGTGCTGATTGATCAGGATCTCCAGCGTTTCCATCCTGATTTCAAAACGATAGGGCGCCAACTGGTTCTTAATGATCCTAAAAGCATTTTCGAAATGTGATACGTTTTCGTATTGTATGTCATCGATTTCCAGCCATTTGATCTGACGGCAGAATTCAATAAGAATATCCAGATAAACGGCGGTGGATTCTGCTTTGATCAGCAGGTTGTAGTAAGAGAGACCTCCCAGCAGCTCATGCAGCAGTTTTTTGGAAATATAGACAATATTCCGTTCTTCTATTTTAGCTTTGAAATTATTGATAGCCAATTCATCTTCTGCGGATTTAGGCAGTTCTTCCAGAATCGGGAAAATATCGCGGTAATAATACGAAGACCTGTTTTTCTCCAACTGTTTCTGGAGATAAAAAAGCTGATTCACCGCATTGGAAAACGAAAGGTTCTTCAAAGGAAAACCCATGGTAATGTTTAGGTTCCGGACGCCGTGCATCACATCAAGGCTTGCCGGAAGCAGGTTTTCATCCAACAGCACAACGGCGGTATTGGAATAGGTTTTATCTTCAATCCCTTCAAAGATCTCCGGTAAAATCTTGGTCTGGGTAATATTTCCGGAAACTTCGTAGACTTTTATATTTTTAGGTTGGTTAAAATCATCTTCGATCCACTGAAAAGCCCGGTGGTCATCAAATTCTTTCCAGGTCTTATGATTCCTTAAAAACTTTCCGGCTTCCTGCCGTTCGTCATCAAAATAATACCGGTCTGCCTGGAAAAAACATTGGGCTTTATTCCACTGCAGGAGGCTGCGCACGAGCTTTTCCTCGGCGGGCGTGAAGGCATTGAATCCGCAGAAAATAAACTGCTGTCTGGTATTTTTAGCAAAATCGTTAATTTTTGCCTTTGCCGTTTCGTTGATCATTCCGGAAGTTGCCCACTCTTTTTCCTGGAGTTTCTTTTTCAGAACCGGAAGAAAAATATTCATATTCTTCCAGAAGTTCAGGAATTTCTTTCTGGGAGTCTCATCGTCTTCTCCCAGATCCTGCGCCCATTCCTTGATCCGTTCTTCATCAAACATATATTGCAGTACGGCCGTATCGCTGTTGGAAAACTTCAGCATATCGTCCCAGTCTTTCTGCAGGGTCGGAAACCATTTCAGGAATTCGGCAAAATCATCGTTCGGGATCAGGTTGAGGCTTTTGTAGATGTCAAAAGCAAAAAGCCAGAGCGCAATACCCTGGATTTCCTGCTGTCCGGCAATTTTATTAATCAGTTCTTCAATCGTAAAAAAAGTCGGGAGAAACCCGGAATATTGGCGGTCTTCCAGAATCCGCCTGATGAAAACGATGGGACGCTTTCCGGGAAGCACAATATTAAACTCAGATAAATCCGCGTTTTGTTCTAAGAGTTCATGGATGACTTTATTGAGGAATTTCAAGATGTTTTAAAGCTTTTGTAATTTTCTAATTCGTCAGCGATCATACGATTGTATTCCGACTGTTTTTCCTCCATCATTCCATTCTTTGTTTCGCCATCATACGCCCGCTGGAAATCCTGGTATTCTTTTAAGATCCGGCCGTAGATCGATTTGAAATATTTATCGAAATCGGCACCTGTCTTTATTTTTTCAGCAACTTCTTTTCTCAGCTTGCGGGCAAATACTTCAGCAACATCGAAATGCTTCTGTTCATGCAGCAGCACATAATCATTAATCCTTTTATCGTCTTTCCACGATTTATCTTCGTTAAAGATCGTTTCGATTTTTATTTTTACAGGCACTTTCGGGTTGGACGATTTCACGTAAGAGTAAGACCAGCCGCAGTTGGTATAAGCCACTACATTGGCTCCTCTCTGGTTATTCATCCTGCTTTTAAAATTGCCCCAATTCAGTTTTCTTCCTTCTTCCCAGTATATCTTCTGGGCGAATATCATATTGGAAATCAGAAAACAGGTTATAAAAATTCCTTTCATGTATTTACTCAACTACTATTGTTTTGGTGATCCAGTTGTTGCCGCCGTTCCAGAATTTAAAAGTATAGGTTCCTTTCTGCTGCGGACTGAAATTAATCTGGTTGGCCGCAGTATATGTATTCTGTGTGCAAGGGCCGTCCGTAATGTATTTATAGGCGGTTACGTTTCTTGTGAGATTATTGCTGTAAACATAATCATAACCGTAAAACCCTTCACAGTGAGACGGATAGGTAGAATAGGTTTTGATGCTTTGCACCGTAAAGACATCCATCGTATCGTTGATGACTTTTACACTGTCGATCTTAATCCGGTCTACGGATTCAATCGTGTTATAATTGTCATCATTATTACAGGAGGTCAGAAATAATCCTAAAACCATTGCCGAAAAACCAATATGGAAAGACTTTTTCATCGCTAAAATTTTGATTATTAAAAATTTAAACAAAAATTATTCCTCTACGCCTTTAAACAGAAACATACTTAAAGTTTTATTCCTTCACTGAATCTTTTATATCTTTTTGATGAAATTACCATCTAAGAGTTAAAATTTCCTTTTGAAAGATAGACCACTTTTTTGGTATCATAAAATTCTTCGTCAAAATAACTCTTGAGGCTGAAAATTTCACACTTCAGTCCGGCAAGTTCCTCGGCCAGATCTCCGCCTTTCAGATACAGAATCCCATTGTGTTTAGGGTTAAACTGCTCTTTCTCAAACTTCCCTTTCAGCCATCGCAGGAATTCCGGCATCTGCGTTACGGCACGGCTCACCACAAAATGGAATTTCTCCTTTAACTTCTCTGCCCTTCCATGAACGGCCGTTACATTCGTCAGCCCCACTCCTTCTGCCACAGCATTTACCACTGTAATTTTTTTCCCGATGGAATCGATCAGCGTAAATTCGGATTCAGGAAACAGAATCGCCAGGGGAATTCCGGGAAATCCGCCGCCGGTGCCGATATCCAATATTTTGGTTCCGGGAGCAAATTCCATCACCTTGGCTATTCCCAAAGAATGTAAAATATGCTTTTCATAGAGCGACTCCATATCTTTCCTTGAAATCACATTGATTTTTTCATTCCATTCATTGTATAAATTTTCCAATTGGCTGAACTGATCGATCTGTTTTTCTGTAAGATCCGGAAAGTATTTTAGTAGTAACGTTGTAGACATGTGAATTATTATAAAAGGCAAAAATAAGTTATTTATCAGCTTCATTCAAAATATCAAAAAATAAAAGATTGCCCGGAGACAATCTTTATAATTATTTTCTTTCAATAGAATTGTTGGTTCTTCTCAGACGTTTGGTAATCTCTTCGTCGAGCTTCGTTGCTTTCTTCATTTCATCCATTCCCATTTTGGCAACATATCCGTCTTTCAGCCTGATGCCCACTTTTCCGTCGAGTTTGTTTACATCAATACCTTCAATATCCTCATTGGTAAAAGTATAATTCGCCATCGCTTTTTTATATTCGGCAAGACTGATCTGCTTCGGCGATTTCGGAAGAACTGCAGGCAATGCATTGATCTTTTTTATCTGAATTAAATTAAATACATGGTCATTTTCGGCATCATTAAGCCTAATAACCAATCCGGGAAGTCCGCTGAACTTATAAGGGCCGTCACTCACCGGATAATCTTTGCTGAACCAGGCTTCCCAGGTTCTTCCTTTATAGTTTGCCGTTGCTTTCTGGCAATTCATCTCGTTGATCATCTTAAACTCCTTTTCGATGTTCCATTTCGGACTTTCGGTCTCCGGGATCAGGATGTTGACGGTCTTGAAATTATCGTAAAAATTCATCTTTTTTCCGGCGTAATCCTTTTCGATAAGGTAGCTTAAGTTCTGGTCATACGATTTGGCCTGTAAAAGATCGCTGAAATTTCGTGTAACAGCGTAAACGGAATCCCGTGCCTGTTTTGCCGAATTATAGAAATAAGATTTCTTTCCGTCGGTATCCAGGTTCATATAATCGGTAACAACCGAGTCTTTTTTAGCCATATCGGGTTTCATTCTGTACTCGTAAACAAAACGGTAGCTTTGGGCGGAAGCCATAGACATCACAAGCAGGAAAAGGAGTTTATACATTGAGTTTGTTTTTTATCTTAAATAATCTGATTGAATAACTACAAATATAGTGATAAATGAAACACAACTATCTTAAAGTCGATTTTATTTTATTTCTCAAGAAATACTTTTTTATATATTTGTTAAAATTTGAAATATATACATGGAGAAACTTTCAGAAAGAGTAAACAGACTTGGGTACTCACAGACTTTTGTGATGTCTAATAAGGCCAGAGAAATGAAAGCCAATGGAATTGATGTGATCAGCCTTACCTTAGGCGAACCCGATTTTGATGTTCCCGACAATATTAAGCAGGCCGCCTTCGATGCCATCAACGAGAATTACAGCCACTACTCTCCTGTTCCGGGGTTCCTGGAACTTCGTCAGGCGATTGCCCACAAACTGAAAAGAGATAACCACTTAGAATACAAACCAACCCAGATCTGTGTTTCCAACGGGGCCAAACAGGCGATCATCAACGTTCTTGCCGCCCTTTTGAACGATGGTGATGAAGTGATCCTCCCAAATCCTTACTGGGTAAGCTATGATGAAATGGTAAAAATGATGGGCGGCGTTTCCGTAATGCTTCCTACTTCTTACGTTACGGATTTTAAAATTACGGCCGAACAGCTGGAAGAAGCCATTACCGAAAAAACCAAAGCCGTACTTTTCAGTTCGCCGTGCAATCCGTCAGGCGGATATTATACGTATGACGAGTTGAAATCGTTAGCCCGGGTGATCGCGAAATATCCTCATGTGACCATTATTTCAGATGAAATCTACGAGTTTATTAATTATGAAACCAAAACAACTTCCATTGCCCAGTTTCCTGAAGTCTATGAGCAGACCGCCGTTATCAACGGGATGTCCAAAGCTTTTGCGATGACCGGATGGAGAATCGGATATTCTGCATGTCCGGAATGGCTGGCCAAAGCCTGTGAAAAAGTTCAGGGACAAATGACCAGCGGTGCCAATACCGTAGCGCAAAGAGCTTCTATTACGGCTTTACAGGCCGATCCTTCGGAATATAAATACATGATCGATGCCTTTAGAAAAAGAAGGGATCTTGTGTATGATCTGATGAAAGAGATTCCGGGATTCAAAGTGGTATTGCCAAAAGCGGCTTTTTACTTCTTCCCTGATATCTCCTATTATATCGGAAAAACACTCAACGGTACGGAGATCAAGGATTCTGACGATTTTGCCATGTTTATCCTGGAAAATGCCCATGTGGGATGTGTAGGCGGTGTTTCGTTTGGAAGCCGGGAATGTATCCGTTTTTCATATGCGGCTTCGGAAGAAGAGTTGAAAGAAGCGATGAGAAGAATTAAAACCCTTCTGGATCAGTTTAATTAAACTAAATGATTAAAAATTCCGTTAAACTTTAACTCCCTATTCAAATATTCAACAATGAACATCTTAAAAAAACTAACCATTGCCACCAGCATCGCGGCCGCCAGCTACTGCGGATATGCCTATGGCCAGGATTTCCAGTGGAAAGAAGCACAGTCGAACGGCTATGCGTATAAATATGTAACGAATGACCCGACCTCAGCAAGATATTACACTTTAAAAAACGGACTGACCGTTATTTTAAGCCCGACCAAAAAAGATCCGAGGATCCAGACGTATATTGCGACAAAAGCGGGAAGCAAGACCGATCCTTCAGACCATACCGGTCTGGCCCATTACCTTGAGCACATGCTTTTCAAAGGAACGGATGCTTTCGGTTCCAAAGACTGGTCGAAAGAGAAACCGCTGCTGGACCAGATCGATGCCCTTTACGAAAAATACAATTCAACGAAGGACGAAGCCAAAAGAAAGGAAATTTATAAAGAAATCGATAAGGTTTCCGGTGAAGCGGCCAAATATGCCATTGCCAACGAATACGATAAGATGATGGCCGGAATGGGTGCTGATGGAACCAACGCATTTACCTCTTATGAGCAAACCGTTTATACCGAAGATATTCCGGCGAATGTAACCGATAAATTTCTTTCCGTCCAAGCCGAACGTTTCAGACAGCCCATTTTAAGGCTTTTCCATACCGAACTGGAAGCAGTGTATGAGGAAAAGAACCGAGGACTGGACAATGACGGAAGAAAAGTTTACGAGGCGATGTTTGCTGCCATGTTCCCGAACAACAATTACGGAAAGCAGACCACCATCGGAACGATTGAGCATTTAAAGAACCCTTCTTTAAAAGCCATCCGGGATTATTACAACAATTATTATGTTCCCAACAATATGGGAATCATCATGTCCGGAGATTTTAATCCGGATGAAATGATTGCCAAGATCGATAAGGCTTTTTCTTATATGAAAAACAAGCCGGTTCCGGTTTATAATCCGGGTCAGGAAAGTGCGATTACGGCACCCGTAACCAGAGAAGTCTGGGGCCCGAATCCGGAAAACATCATGATCGGGTTCCGCTTTCCGGGAGCTACAACAAAAGATGCACGGATGCTGAATTTTATCGGCAGCATGCTCACCAACGGCCAGGCCGGACTTATTGATCTTGATTTGGTTAAAAAGCAGAAGCTGTTAAGTGCTTATGCCTATCCTTATGTCCTGAAAGATTATTCTGCACTTTTATTGCAGGGAAATCCTACAGATGGACAATCGCTGGACGAAGTGAAAAACCTGTTGCTTCAGGAAATCGATAAGCTGAGAAAAGGCGAATTTTCTCAGGACCTGATGCAGTCGATCGTGAATAACGAGAAGAAAAACATCATCCAGAAGTACGAAAAATATTCGTCGAGAGCAGAATCGCTAATGGACGAATTTACCTCGGAAGTCGATCATAAAACCCAGCTGGAATACATCGAGGAAATTTCCAAGCTGACGAAAAAAGACATCATGGACTTTGCGTCCCGGTATCTTAAGGACAATAATTACGTCGCGGTTTACAAGAGAAAAGGTGAAGATAAAAACATCGTAAAAGTAGACAAACCTACCATTACACCGGTTTCCGTAAACAGAGAAGACCAGTCTCCGTTCCTGAAAAAGATCGATGAAATGCCGGAAGCCCCGATTGCTCCCGTATGGCTGAATTTCGACAAGGATATTGCAAAAAGTAAAGTAAAATCCGTAGACGTACTTTCGGTTAAAAATACCGATAACGATTTATTCCGGTTATATTATTATTTTGATGCCGGAAAATGGAACAATAAAATCCTTCCCATCGCAGCAGAATACCTGCAGTATCTGGGCACAAAAAATAAATCTTCCGAAGACATCAGCAAAGAATTTTATAAGCTGGCTTCCAGCTTCAATGTAAGTGCCGGAAACGAAGAAACCTACGTCACCCTGGAAGGTCTGAATGAAAATTTTGACAAGACCGCTGCTTTATTTGAAGATCTTATTAAAAACTGTGTTGCAGATCAGAAGGCTTTGGATTCATATAAAATCAGAATGAAAAAGTCGAGAGCCAATGCCAAGCAGAACAAAAGCGCTATTATGAGCGGTTTGAGAAGCTACGCACAGTACGGCCCTCAGAATCCTTTCAACAATGTATTGAGTGATGCAGAATTAGATGCCTTAAAAGCGGAAGATCTGGTGAATGTACTTCATGATTTATTTAATTTTAAGCATAAGGTCCTTCATTACGGGCCGAAATCGGCCGGCGAAGTCGCTTCTTCTCTTACGAAGATCCACCAGGTACCGAATTCATTAAAGGAAATGCCGAAATCCAAAACGTTTACGCAGGTGGCTACCGATAAAAACAAGGTATTGTTTGCGCATTACGATATGGTTCAGGCAGAAATTTTCTGGGTGAGAAACAGCGATCCTTATAACGTGAGCATTACACCGACTGTCAATCTGTTCAATAACTATTTCGGGGGCGGAATGGGTTCCGTAGTCTTCCAGACCATCAGGGAATCCAAAGCACTGGCTTATTCCACGTATTCGTATTTCTCGCTTCCGGGCAAGAAAGAGGATAAGGATATGATTATGGCCTATGTCGGAACGCAGGCAGATAAGTTCAACGAATCGACTACAGCGATGAACGAACTGTTAACTACTCTTCCGAAATCCGACCAGCTGTTTGAAACAGCGAAAAGCGGCCTGAAAAAATCGATTGCTTCTGAAAGGATTACGCAGGACGGCATCATCTTTACTTACCTGAGGGCACAGAAGCTCGGAAACAACTCAGACATCCGGAAAAATGTATACGAACAGGCTCCGAAACTGACGTTCGCCGACATCAACAGTTTCCATGATAAGGAAATGAAAGGTAAAAACTACACCTACTGCCTGGTGGCATCGCAGGATAAAGTAAGCGAAGCCGATATGCAGAAACTCGGTGAAGTGAAAAAACTGAATCTGACCGAAATATTCGGTTACTAAAATACTGAAAGCCCTGGAATCCAGGGCTTTTTTATTTGTAATTAATACAATGCATGATTGATCACATTCATCGAAAGAAGATTATTAGTTAAGACCGAATAATATTCTTTCCCGCAGAATAGACATTGGATCATAATCCATAAATGATTTCCAAAAATGTTCATTCAGCTTTTCTGAAATTCAATATAAATAAAATTCTTTCAGTACTGCATTTCACTTTAAATTTTACTTAAAAACAGTCTGTTTCAGGGCATTTTTCCTTCTTATCTTATCAAAAACAATTATAGATTATATTTATCAAACTGCTTTTGTCCGATAGATGAAGTATGTTTATCTTTGCACCAGAAAATTTAAATTTAAAAACCAAGAAATTATGTCTTTAGTAGGAAAAAAATTCCCAAATGTAACCGTAGATGCAATGTCTGAAATGGGGGATGATCTTAGAATCAACATCTTTGAAGAAGCGACATCGAATCAGCAGAAAGTTATTCTGTTCTGGTACCCGAAAGATTTTACTTTCGTATGCCCGACTGAACTTCACGCATTTCAGGAAGCTTTGCCTGAATTCGAAAAAAGAAACACGAAAGTAATCGGTGCTTCTTGCGATACCAATGAGGTACACTTCGCATGGCTGAATGTTTCCAAAGACAACGGTGGTATCGAAGGGGTAACTTATCCTCTTTTGGCTGATACGCACAGACAATTGGCCAACATCCTTGGAATCGTAGACCAGGATTTCGAATACAATGAAGAAGGCGAAGAAGTTTTCACCGGTTCAAACGTAACGTACAGAGCAACTTATCTTATCGACGAAACCGGAAAAATTTTCCACGAGTCTGTAAATGATATGCCGCTTGGTAGAAACGTAAAAGAATATTTAAGACTTATTGACGCTTATACACACGTACAGAAGCATGGTGAAGTTTGCCCTGCCAACTGGGAAGAAGGAAAAGATGCCATGAAAGCAGACCGGACTTCTACCGCTGAATACTTAGCAAAAAACTAAATTTTAATCTAGCAATGTATCAATCTAATAATGTAACAATGATGCAGAAGAATATGATTAATAAACTGTTACATTGTTCTATTGATACATTGTTAAATTTTAAAATAAAAATTTAACTTATGTATACCGAATTAACAGAAGATACGCTTCAGAATATTGTAAGCGAAAATGAAAAAGTAGTGGTACAGTACGGGGCAACCTGGTGCGGGAACTGCAGAATCATGAAGCCGAAGTTTAAAAAATTAGCTTCTGAAAACGATAGCATTCCTTTCCTGTATGTAGATGCGGAAAAATTGCCGGAAAGCAGAAAACTGGCCAAAGTAGACAATCTTCCGACGTTTGCTATTTTCAGAAACGGCGAATTGGTGAATCAGGTACAGTCCAACCAGGCAGATAGTTTAATCAACTTATTCAACGAATTGTAATTATGAAGTTACCGATCATCAGACAGTTCTATCAGAACCAGACTCCTGAAAATTTAGAAAAGACCCTTGAAGTATTGGAAAGCTTCACGGAATTCAGAGGAACTACAGAAGAGGACATGAATGTTGCCGGAGAGCTGATCACCAATATCTGCGGCGCATTGGAAGTTCACGCCAGCGTACAAAGCGGAATGAGTGAAAAGGATGCCTTAAACTCATTTGCCCAGAAAGTATTGGGTTCTATCGACAAATAGTTTTAAACACGAATTTCACAAATATTTTCACAGATGAACACAAATATAAAATTGTGACGCTTGTGATCTTAAGTGCCATTTGTGTTTAGACCTACAGAAATTTTAAACACTAATTTCACAAATTTCTTCACGAATAAACACAAATATAAAACCGTATTATTTGTGCTTTAAAATTAGTGCTTTTTGTGTTTAATCCACCAAAAATAAAATCCCGATGCCAGGACATCAGGATTTTTTGGGTTTATAAAATTTCTTTTTTTCAATCAGCTTCTTCTGCTCATCAAAATGCTCAGGATATACCAGAACAACAGCATAATCGAAGCAAACAACTGCAGGGAGGCTCCAACATATTGATTCGTACTGTAGGCGTTCTTCAGGATGCTGGTCTGATACAAAATCGTTGCAGAAGCCAGGATTACCATACCTACCGAGAACCAAAGCCCAAGATTAAATCCGAACAGCATTCCGCCGGCAATCAGTCCCAATGAGATGAAGCCTCCGATAATAATAACATTTCTGAGGAATGAAAAATCCCTTTTGGAAGTAAAAGCTATCAGGGAAATTCCGGCAAACATCGCTACGGTAAGCATTGCCGCCTGGAAAATTACGTTCGGTCCTGCATAAAGCGTTGCAATTTTGATTAACGGCAGGAAAATAACCGCTTCCAGAATAACATAAAATCCAAGCCCGAAGTACTGCGTCGATTGGCTCTGAGAAAGCGACCATTTGGTAGCCAGCACCAAAGCCAGCCAGAACACCCCGATAATCAACAGCCAGATATACCGCTGGGCAAACATGGCAAAGATCACCTGGTCCGGAACCATTTTCAACAACACACTTTCTACCCCGATAAAAGCAAGGATGGATAAAGCGACATGAATATAAGTCTTCCTGTAAAACGCTGCTTTATCCGCATCATTGGCCTGTGCCACTAAAACATCTGTCATCATAGTTTTATTTTTTTAGTTTAATGTAAATTATTTCACCGTCTTATACGGCTTGATCCCCATGATTTTCCCATCCTTTTCAAATACGGCAGTAATAATCTTCGTCGGTTCAGCCGCTTTATCGTCAGCATATCTGTACTGGATCATCGGCAAACTACTGCCGTCGATAAAAGGTTTGTCTCCGCTTTTGATAATTTCAAACCTTTTGCCGGTATCAATATCGGCAGCAAGTTTTTGAAAAACCACATCCGTCACCATTTTTTTCGCTCTTTCGGAAAGCAAAGCTTCCATTCCTTGACGATCAGAAGCCTTCAGGGCACTGATGAATTTCAGGAAATTCGCGTTATACAGGGCGAGTTCCTCTTTACTTAGCTGCAGGGCCGCTTTGGCATCATTACCTATATTCTCCTTTTTAGGTTCAGCTTTAGGAGCTGCTTTTTTCTGGGAGAAAAAGAGAGGTGCCGATAAAACGGAAAGAATTAAAAATATTTTTTTCATGCTTAAATAGGGCTTACGATAAACAATAAACAGAATTATACTTTACTTATTGTCTGCCGTTTATCTTTATTATTTGCTGTATTCCGGCTTAACCCCGAGAATCTTTCCGTCGTTTTCAAAAATAACGGTGATGATATCCCTCGGCGGATCAGACGGATCATCGGCATATTTATACTGGATCGCCGGATAAGTTTCATTGTCCAGCAGCTTCTGGTATCCCGATTTATACACCTCGGTCTTCCGTTCGAAGCTGATACCGCCGGATAACTTCCGGATCACATCATCAGATACAATATCTTTCACTTTATCGGAAATCAAACCATTAATGGCCTGCTTATCAGAAGCTTTCAGTGCTGCCACAAACTTTAAAAAAGACTGATTGTAAAGAGCAATCTGGTCTTTGCTTAATTCGGAGGTCAGCTCGATTTTTTTGCTTTCAACAATTTTAATCTGGCTTGCCTGGGAAAATGCCAGCTGAAAAGCCAATACGGTAAGAACCGCCACTATTTTTTTCATATGGATCTGGATTGGTAACGGCAAGATACGAAGAATTATATTACCGATAAAAATTTCATGGTGTCCACATTATCTGCGTAGGTATCCAGTCCGGGATTCTGCGCTTCACCGGGCTTTACGGATTCCAGCCCCAGTTCCCCTTTCGCAACGACACATTGAATATCGCTTTCATTTTCAGCAATAAAAGCTTTTACCTCATCCAGAGATGAATACCGGCTGAAATTGATAACAGACAGCGGACTGAATAATTTTTCATCTTCTTTCAGCATCACGAAATTGTTATCCCAGAATTTTTCCTGATTCAATAAATAAATAGCCCGGTTGTAGTCGTAATTGTTAGCGTATTTGTTATGGTTGATGATATCCTGAAAACCGACAAGGCTCTCGAAAATACGGTCGATCACAAAATCTTCGGGAATAAAAAGCCGCGTGACATTCCTGCAGCCCAGCCCGAAATACCGGAAAATATCCTCTGCCAGAAGTTTTAGTTCTTCTTCCGTTTCATCACCCTTTAAAACGGCGACAGAAGTTCTGTTTTTACGGATGATGTGCAGATGGTTTTTAAAGTAGTATTTAAGATACCGCGCCGTATTGTTGCTTCCGGTAGCGATCACCGCATCGAAATTCTCCAGCCGTTCTACAAATTCAAATTGAACATTGCCTTCAGAAAATTCATTCCACTTTTTCAATAAAAACGGAATCATATATTTATCTTTTGAGGAAAGCTTGACCACCGGAATATGATTACTCAGTACCACGGATATCACATCATGGAAGCCGACCAACGGGATATTCCCGGCCAGGATAAGCCCTACCCTTTTTGAGATTTTGGAAATCTGATATTCTTTCAGCCAGCGGTTTATATTTTCTTCCGTCAGCAGATCGGCCCACTGCCGCAACGCAAACTTTTGATTTTCAATGGTAAACCATGGGTTTTCGATCTGGGATCTTTGTAATAAAGATTCAAAGCCTGCATCGTCTTCATTGTAACTTGGCTGATCTTTTGCTAAAAAGTCTTTTATATATTCACTGAGTCTGGTAAGACCTAAAACTTGATTTTCGGTATTCATAATTACTGTAAAATTGGGGAATATTTTGTAATTTTGTGCAAATTTAAAAAAAATTAGCGATGGCTATTAAAATAACTGATGAATGCATTAACTGCGGAGCCTGTGAGCCGGAATGCCCGAACAATGCAATTTATGAAGGAGCAGTAGACTGGAAAGCTTCGGAAGGTACTGAACTGAAAGGTACCGTAACGCTTCCTTCAGGACTTACCGTGGATGCAGATGCACCGCAGGAACCTGTAAGTGACGACGTATACTTCATTGTAACAGATAAATGTACGGAATGCAAAGGCTTCCACGAAGAGCCGCAATGTGCCGCCGTTTGCCCAGTAGACTGCTGCGTACCGGATGAGGACCACGTAGAATCTGAAGAAACACTGCTTAATAAAAAAGCATTCTTACACGGAGAATAAAAACTGCCGTCTCATTCATCATGAGACGGTTTTTTATATACCAAAACCTGAATTTTTAATAAGAAACTATAAATGAAAGCCGTGAGAAGAAATTTTTACGGAAAATCCAAAAAATAAATACTATGAGCAAAAAGCACAACTTTAGCGCAGGACCATGCATCTTACCTCATGAAGTTTTCGAAAAATCGGCACAGGCGATTCTGGACTTTAATGGAATGGGGCTTTCGCTTCTTGAAATCTCGCACCGAAGTAAAGATTTCGTGGCAGTAATGGATGAGGCACGCGCTATTGTAAAGAGACTGATGAATCTGGGTGATGATTACGAAGTTTTATACCTGGGCGGAGGTGCCAGCCTGCAGTTTGCCATGGTTCCTTATAACCTGATGAAAGTCGGTGGAAAAGCGGCTTACCTGGATACGGGAACATGGGCGGCAGGAGCGATTAAAGAAGCAAAAAAAGTGGGAACGGTAGATGTTGTAGGTTCTTCCAAAGAAGAAAATTACTCGTTCATTCCTAAAGATTATACCGTAGGTTCAGAATATGATTATTTCCACTGTACCTCCAACAATACGATTTACGGAACCCAGATGAAATCCTTCCCGGAAGTGGATACATTGATGGTCTGCGATATGAGCTCGGATATTTTCTCCAGACAGCTGGATTTCTCGAAGTTTGACCTGATTTATGCCGGAGCTCAGAAAAACATGGGCCCTGCAGGGGTAACTCTGGTGGTGATCAAAAAAGAAATTTTAGGAAAAACAGGAAGGGAAAATATGTTCTCCATCCTGGATTACTCGCAGCATATTGCCAAAGAATCCATGTACAATACCCCGCCGGTATTCCCGGTATATGCTTCCCTGCTTACCTTGCAATACCTGGAAAACAACGGAGGAATTGCAGCTGCTGAAGCCAGAAATGAAGCCAAAGCCAAACTTCTTTACGATGAAATCGACAGCAACCCGCTGTTTGAAACATTCTGTGTAAAAGAAGACCGTTCCCTGATGAATGTTTCCTTCAAAATAACCGACGAAAGCAAAAAAGAAGCCTTTGATGCAGCATGGAAGGCCGCCGGAATCAGCGGACTGAACGGGCACAGAAGCTTAGGCGGATACCGAGCAAGTTTGTATAACGCCATGCCGATCGAAAGCGTGCAGATTTTGGTAGATGTCATGAAGTCCATCAACTAATATAAAGTTTTGAAAATCAATATTTTAAATAACACGAGATGTTATTTAAATTTTTCTTAATTTGCGCAACTGTTAATTATTTAATAAATCATTCTTTAAATAACCAAAGAATATCAAAGACATGAGGGTTTTAGCCAACGACGGAATTTCAAAAGCGGGTGAACAGGTATTGAAAAATGCAGGCATCGAAGTACTGGACAACAGGGTTGCACAGGACCATGTCATCAACTTCATCAATGAAAACAACGTAGATGTTCTCTTGGTAAGAAGTGCCACAAAAGTAAGGCAGGATCTTATCGATGCCTGCCCTAATCTGAAGATTATCGGAAGAGGCGGCATCGGGATGGACAATATCGACGTTGAATATGCCATTGAAAAAGGAAAATACGTCATCAACACGCCGACAGCTTCTTCAAAATCTGTCGCAGAGCTGGTATTCGGTCATTTCTTTTCACTGGCCAGGTTCCTTCATGAATCCAACAGGCTGATGCCGCTGGAAGGAGAAACACACTTCAATGCTATGAAAAAGTCGTTTGCCAACGCGTATGAGCTTTCAGGAAAAACGCTGGGTGTGATCGGCTTCGGAAGCATCGGCCAGGAAGTATTGAAAATAGGGATTTCCCTAGGAATGAAAGTAAAGGTTCTTACCAGAAAGCCAAAGACCAAAACCCTTACCCTGGAATTCTTTGACGGACAGTCGCTGAATTTTGAGATCACGTCTACCAATGACATGGATGCTTTTCTTAAAGATGCAGATTTCATCAGTATCAATACGCCGAAAACCAAAGAATATATCATAGACACGCCCCAGTTTGAAAAGATGAAGGACGGCGTCTACATCGTTAATACGGCAAGAGGCGGCGTACTGAATGAAGTGGCCCTGATCGATTTTATTGAGTCTGAAAAAGTAGCAGGGGCCGCGCTGGATGTTTTTGAAAAAGAACCGAGCCCGGAAGTTCTCTTACTGATGAATCCTGCTCTTTCGCTTTCCCCGCATATCGGAGGAAACACGGTGGATGCCCAGGAAAAAATCGGAGTCGAACTTGCGGAACAAATTATTAAGATTAAAGAAACTATAAAATAAAATATGCCTATTTTTAAACCTTTTCGTGGAATAAGACCTCATAAAGACTATGAAAGCACTTTCCCTACCCATCCTCTGGATAATTTCACCCAGGAAGAGATAGCGGAAAAAGCTCAGGTAGAAGATACTTACATTCATATGATCAAACCGTATGTGGTAAGCAAATCCAAAGATATTGATAGGAATTTAAGAAAGATCCGGTCGACTTTTGAAGACCTGATGGAAGAGAAAAAACTCGTCCAGGACAATTCTTCGTATTATCTTTATGAGCAGATTTATCCCAACAAACAGGTTTTCAGAGGACTTCTCGGATTAGCGAGCATCGAGGATTTCTGGAACGGTAAAATCAAGAGGCACGAAAGCACCATTCCGCAAAAGAAGGAAAAGCTGGCACACTACCTGGAAAAAGTAAACCTTCAGGCAGAACCGGTACTGCTTACCTATCCTGCGAATTCCAAGATCGAATTGCTGATGAACCATGAGGAGAAAAATGTTCCGATCTTCAACCATGTGGATACCAAAGGCATCCGTCATAAGATCTGGAGAATCGACAACCGTCTGAAGCTGCAGCAATTTAAAGAAGTGATCGATCAAATTGATGCGTTTTACATTGCTGACGGACACCACAGAATCGGTTCCACCGCATTGAACGCCAAGCATCAGAAAGACAAAAACAAAAGGCATAACGGAACGGAACTGTACAATTTCGTCTACAGTTTTATTGTTTCCAACCAATCCATTAAAATTCACGATTACAACCGGATTGTATCGGATATCAACGGATTATCGAACGAAGAATTCTTACAGGAACTGGAAAAATATTTCCTGATCCATGAAAAGGGGGAAACGGCATATTATCCTTCTCAAAAATTCCACATTTCAATGTACATGGACGGAAAATTTTATTCCCTTCACGTAAAGCATGACCTGCGTTCGCAGGAAATGTCGCTGGACAACCTGGACCATCATCTTCTGGATAAGTATATTTTCAAGGATATTTTAAAAATCGACGATCCGGACAGCTCGGAAAAAATTTCCTACGTAAAAGGGACTTCCAATATTGAAGGTATTAATGAGCTGAAAGAGAGAGTAGACAACGGCGAAGGAAAAGCCGGATTCGGAATTTTCCCGGTAAGTTTCAACGATATGATCAAGATTTCCGATCTGAAATTAAGTATGCCGCCGAAATGTACCTTCATTGAGCCTAAGTTGGTTACCGCCCTCCTGATGTACGACATGAAACCATAAACTATTACCAATTTTTCCTTACTTTTAGCAACGGAAAAAGAAAGGTCAATAAAAATGAAAAAAGCATTCCTTATCATTCCACTCTTTTTGGGTGGATTTTTATTTTCTCAGAAAAAGCCCTTTAAGAGACCGGCAAAAAAATCATCGACGGCCGTAAAATTAAACTACCATGACGAGTTTAAAAAGATCTCCGATGAGATCATGACCAACGGAACGGCGTATGAAAACCTGGGACAGCTTACCAAAGGCATCGGTCCCCGGTTCAGCGGAACGCCCGGATACATGAAAGCCGTGGATTGGGCGGAAAAAAAGCTGAAGGAAATGGGTATCGATATGATCTGGAAAATGGAAGCCAAGGCTCCGGTATGGATCAGGGGAAGAGAATCCCTGCAGATCAGAACCGAAAACGGCGACTGGAAAAATATCAGAATGCTTTCGTTCGGGAACTCCGAAGGGACGGACGGAAAAGACCTGACCGGAGAAATTGTCCTCATCAATTCAACCGCTGAACTGAATGCCATGTCGGTAGGACAGCTGAAGGGCAAAATTGCTTTCGTCAATCTTCCGATGGATCCGAAGATCATCAACACGAGCGATTCTTATCTGCTTACCGCCAAATCAAAGCTCATTTCCGCTTCCGTGATAGCCAAGACGGGGGCGAAAGCTTTAATTATACGGTCTTTAACTACCGCTTCAGATGATACGCCACATGCCAAAATGGTATATTATGAACCGGACGATAAAATCAGGATTCCTGCATTATCCATCGGCGTAAAGTCGGCGGACGAACTTGAAAAACTGTTGAAAAGCCAGAAAGTTACTGCCAAGCTGAATATGACGGCCCAATCCAAAGGCGATACCACCAACCCGAATATTATTGCTGAAATTCAGGGTAAAAAAGATGCGAAAGTAATTGTTTTGGGGGCGCAGCTGGATTCCTGGGATTTCGGGGAAGGTGCCATCGACGACGGTACGGGAGTCGCCCAGTGCATGGAAGTTTTAAGAACTTTTAAAGCGCTCGGCATTGAAAACAACCATACGATACGGGTGGTATTTTATGCCAACAGTGAAAACGGCGGACAAGGCCGGGAAATGTATGCCGCTTACGTAAAAAAGAAAGATGAGAAGCACGTTTTTGCTTTGGGCACCGATGCCGGAGGTTATTCTCCGAGAGGATTCTCCCTGGATATGCCGCCTCAGAGACGAAAGCTGATCTTTGAATGGAAAAACTATTTCCTTCCGTATGGTATATACGATTTCGACCAGACCGATGCGATCCAGGATATTTCCCCGCTGAAAAAACTGGATATTCCATTGGCCGAGCTTGTGGTGGATACCCAGCGGTATTTTGATTACCACCATTCCGAGCAGGATACTTTTGATAAAGTGAACAAAAGAGAGCTTCTTTTGGGTGCGGTAGCCATGACGCAACTGGTTTTTATGATCGATAAAAACTGGTAAATACACTTGTAAAACGGAAAGATAAAAACGTTGCGTCTGAAAATAAAGCCAGATTGCTTTAATAAAAAACTTAATGGAAATCCTCAAATTACACCTAAAACCGGAACTTTTAACGGAACATAAAACCAACCGGCTGTACCAGCAATGGCAGGATTTGCTGGGCAGTCTTAGGGACAAAAAAATATCTGATAAGACCGTAGGAATTATTAATCAGGAAGTTGAAACCATCAGCTCTACTTCTCTAAGGGACAAATCCCTACAGAATTTATTAAAAGTAAAACAGACATTCATCATCAGTATTCTTGAAAAGGACGAAAAGCTGGTCCCGAAAAACCATTACCGGAACCGATGGCTGGCTCTGGGGCTGGCCGCATTCGGGATTCCGCTGGGTGTGATCTTCGGACTTTCACTTGGGAATATGGGACTCATCGGAATCGGACTTCCTATCGGGATGAGCATCGGAATCGCAGTTGGCACTTCAATGGACAAAAAGGCAGAGACCGAAGGCAGACAGCTGGATGTGGAAATTAAATATTAAACAAAAGAATAATGAAGAAGATAATATACACTGCCCTTCTATTAACAGGGATTATAGCTTACAGCCAGGGCAAAGAAGACTCTATACAATTTGCCAAAATTTCCACGGAAATCCTGAATAACGGAAAAGCCTACACCGAATTGCGGGATCTTACCAAGAACATCGGTCACCGTCTCAGCGGTTCGGAAGCTTATGAGAAATCCGTGCAATGGGCTGCGCAGAAACTGCGGAATGCCGGAGCTGATAAAGTATGGCTGCAGGAGGTGATGGTTCCGGTCTGGGTAAGAGGAAAAGAATCTTTGCAGATCCGAACTGCCAAAGGAAAATGGAAAGGCCTGAAGATGCTTTCGCTAGGAAACTCCGAAGGAACCGGCGGAAAAGATATTTCCGGCGAGATCATCATGGTACGGTCGATGCAGGAATACGACCAGCTTATGCCGGAGCAGGTAAAAGATAAAATTGTTTTCTTCAACTACCCTTTCAATCAATCATTTGTAGAAACATTCAAGGGTTACAGCGATGCGTCAAAATACAGGACAACGGCAGCTTCGTTAGCGGCCAAAAAGGGAGGAAAATTTGCCATCATCCGTTCCCTTTCCTCTGCTTTTGATGATGTTCCGCACACCGGTGCTATGCGGTACACCGGCGATCAGAAAATTCCTGCGGTTGCAATCGGAAGCACCACTGCCGATGAGCTTGCTGAACTTTTACGGACCGGAAAAGTAACGGCAAAGCTCAACTCCAATTGCGGCATGAAAGGGGAAAAGCTTTCCCACTCTGTTATCGGAGAAATTACCGGTAAAAAAGACAAAAGCGTCATCTTGGTCGGCGGCCATCTGGATTCCTGGGACGTGGGAGAAGGTGCTCATGACGACGGAGCCGGAATTGTACAGAGTATTGAAGTATTACGGACATTTAAAAAGCTCGGCATTCCAAACAACCATACGATCCGGGTAGTTTGTTTCGCTAACGAGGAAAATGGGGTAAAAGGCGGCATCCAATATGGTAAAACGGCAAAGGAAAACAATGAAAAGCACCTTTTTGCCATTGAAACCGATGCCGGAGGATTCAGCCCGAGGGGAATTTCCCTGGATATGGACGACGCCAGAAGAAAGCAGATCCAGAGCTGGGCGGAATTGTTCCTGCCTTACGGAGTTTATGATTTTACAGGCACTTTCTCCGGTACCGATCTTTATCCGCTTCACGACATGGGCATTCCGACGGCGGAACTTGTTCCTGATTCCCAACGGTATTTCGATATCCACCATACGGAGGAAGATACTTTTGAAAAAGTAAACCGGAGAGAGCTGCTGATGGGAGCCGGAACTTTGACGCAGATCATTTATATGATTGACAGGAATTGGTAGGACAATGAGTAATAAGTAATGTAATGAAAGATTGAATTTGAAGACAAATCGGCGCCTATATCTGAAAAATTATTGTAAAGATTTTCAGTTATAGATTATAGCTGATTAGAGGAAGAATTCTTGAATGAAAAAAGTTTATTGAATAGGTTCAATAAACTTTTTTATGATTAATTATTTTGACAATAAATCCGGTAAAACGAATTTATTTTTAGTACTAACTCTATTCAAATCAATTATAAGATTCATCATGTAGATCACCTTATCTGGCTGGTATTTGAAATATCATATGTTTAAATAGAATCACAGTTGTCATCAAAAATTAATTATCGTATTACAAATCCTTAGAATTTATAGGCTACGAAACGGTCAATCGCCAGTCCGCCAGGAATCCCCTGATAGGGCGTATTTTCTGCCGTACCGCCCCATCGCTGAAGCTTTGTGGCAATCGTTCCGCTGTTAGCAGGCTGCCCCGGAATGGGCTTGATGGTTACAAAAATGTCCTGCGGACCGGTGGTCACGATAAAAAACGTATTGTTGATCGTAAAACCGCCCATTCCCGAAGTTACGGAATTATATAAGCTGTTCCAGGTACCCGGTATTGCCCCTACGGCATTCGAAAGGTCGGTCTCATTGTTGATAGCACCGCGGGTAATGAGATATTCCACCTGCGCAGGAATGGATACGGTATTATTAAATCCGAAATCCGCGTTCAGAAACACCAGATACGTCCCTGCTGAAGGAAGCGACAGCCTGGCTACCGAACTGTAATGATTCACAGGAATTGAATTGTTTGTAGCAGCCTGAGAATTATTAATCAGCCAGGTCCCTTCTACATTGCTGGAAAACGCCATCGTTCTCCATGTTGCTACTCCATTGGCATCACTGGTCAGAACTTTTCCTTCTCCCTGGGTTCCGTCTGTAATTTTCACGGCTCCCGGAGTCGTTCCGTTGTTTACATCCAGTTTAACAGCCGGGCTGTTGGTTCCGATACCTACCCGATGATTCACGGCATCAACATTCAAAGTGCTGTTGTCTACGGTAAAGTGGCTGGTTCCGGTGGTTGCCGAAGAAGTAAAGGCCATGGTATTGGTTCCCTGGGAAACCGTACGGTTGGAGGTAAGCGTTCCGTTATTTTTATACATATCGCTACCTGCGCCTACTTTTTGCCAAAGATTTCCGTCAAAGAAGTAATACCCGGCAGCCGTAATATTTACCCGCTGTGAAGCTACATCCCCACCTGTGATATCACTGACATAGATAATCGTCCCGGCCTGGTCTGTCCCGTACACACTGTTTCCTTTCGCCGTAAGTTCTGCTCTGGTAAGACGGGGAGCCTGAAGCCCGTCTGCATCGGTACTGCCAAGTTTAGCGGCGATGTCAAGTGTTGTTTTGGGAGAAGTAGTATTAATCCCTACACGTCCCTGCTGGGCATTTGCATTTCCCGCAAAAAACATCATGGAAAGGGTGATTCCTAAGATGAATCTGTTTTTCATAATTATTGTTTATAAGAGTTTCTGATTTTACGGGTGCAAATATAATTGAATTTAAATATTTTTCAGCATATTTACTCAGCATTTAATGAAAATTTATTCTAACTGCTGAAAATGTACACATTAGGCAATTTAAAGCCGGATTATTAATATTAATGTAAATATTTGCCATTTTGAAATTATCCGTAAAAATTGAAAATCACAAAGCACTGATTCTGAGAAATAAGCTTTTAAGCATAGAGTGCTAACAAAAAACTTCAACCTTCCTTCTTCGGGCTTATTGCCTTATAAAAAAATAATCTTATTTTTAGCCTCTCAAATAAATAACTATGAAAAAACTATTTTTTGCATTCTGCATAATGGTCGTAGGCAGCAGCCAGACATTAATGGCGCAGTCTAAAGCTCCCGCAAAAGCACAGGCCACGGATTCCAAAGCTTCCATGTTGAAATCACTCAGAAACGAAATGGTAAAAGGGATGGTTGCTAACGGCACCCCTAAAGCAAAAACTGAAAAATTTGCAGACTGCTTTACCAAAGAGTTAGGCGAAAAATTAACGCCTGAAGAACTTGCCTTATTTTATAAACTGAATGATGTAAAACCAGGACAGAACCCTCCAAAAGAGCTTATTAAAAAGGCAGAAGATCTGGGCATCAACGAAAAAATGCAAACCATCGGAATGGGCTGCGCTTCGCTTCTGAAATAGCCGGTAAAAAATCGATCTGACGGATTTTTATTAAAAAAAAGACGGGCCGCTAATCCGGGTCGTCTTTTTTACATATCAGGATCAACAGGTTTTAAGTTTAAAGATGCTTACCAGGTATGATTTTTCTTAAGCAGATCAATTCAGATATTCTTTCCGGTCCAGATTAAAATTCAATATCTTACCGCCTCTATTTATTTTAACGGCGATGCTTTTCTGATCCCTTTCAACCCGGTTCATGAAATAATAACATGCGCCTTCTCCATCCAGATCATTCAGCACTACATTATTGATGCTGATTATGGAATCCCCGATCTTCAGGGGAAAATGATCCTGCTGAAAAACGAAGGCGACCACCGGCTTCTGATCCACAAAACGGTAACTGAATCCGAAAGATTCCAGCCTTGCAGGGTTGTTCCGGATCCGTTTCAGGTAAATTTTATTGTTTTTCCAGTCGAGAATAAAAGAAAAATCCCTCAGGAATTCGTTTCCCATAAGGTCTGTCGTGCCGGTGGAAATAATCTCATCATGAAAAACAGTATTTCCCAACGCCAGCGAATCCATCCTGAAAATAGCGCCTGCAACCGGTTTGGCTGCACCGAAAGCTCCTGTAGAACGCGTTCCGAAAGTTTCAATCCTTCGTGAGACCTTCTTTGGGTCGAAATTCGTTTCGTTGATTTCAAACCGGCCTGAAAATCCCGTATCGAAAGTAAATTCTACTTTTTTGCCGAAAAGAGGTGTTTTGATCACCGGCGTTTTCTGGGATTTCGCTTTAAACGGCAGAACTACTGCATAATCCTTTACTTCAAAATAGGAAAGTTCACGGGCAGCCTCCAGCGAATTTGCAGCATAATTAATTCTCCAGAACAGCTTGGCCATCTGGTTGGCTCCGATTATTCCATCTACCTTGAGACAGCCGAGTTCTGCGGAATTAAGGTCCAGAACAATAGCCCCGACGTTCCTGAAAACCAGCTGATCGACGGTCATTTCCGGGAGTTCGGTAAAGATCTGCTGCTGTCTGCTGTTGTTGGAATCCCCTACGGATCTCCTGTATTTTTTCTTCAGTTTCAATTCGTTATAAATGGCACTGGAAATGACCGTCGGTGCCCCGGAATCGAAAAGGAAGTTGTAGAATTTTCCGTTGATCTGCACCTGTACAAAAGGAAGATTATTTTCAAATCTCAGATTCACACGCTCCACAGGATGCTGAAGCTGCACCTCCCCTTTTGCAAAAAACTTCCTGCTTTGTGCACAAACTGTAAGCGTCAAGAACAGGAAAAATGAGTACAGGATTTTCTTCATTAACTAATTTTCATACGAAAGTAAGGTTTTATAAACTAAAAGAACAATAGACATCGATAAATTGACTGTTTCCCGTTGAGCGGATCATAAAACAATAAGCCGCCAGGCAGACTATAGAAAGCTTCCATGCAGGGATAGGGATTATTGTATGCACTATTTAAAATAATTTTTTTATTAAAGATAAGCATTGTATAATAATTTAAAAATCAAATCTTTATCTTTTATAAATTTACAAGAAATAATGATTATATTAAAATATTTTACTATTTTATTAAATTTAGGACTAAAATTATTGTGATTTTAACGACTTTTTTTAATTTTGTCACTGAAAAAAGTTTGCACAGATGAAATTAATCCGTTCCCTGATCCCATTCTGCCTGCTTTCCGTTTCAAACAATCTATATAGCCAGTTAGGGATTAATACAACATCTCCGGATCCTTCTTCCGTTATGGATATCGTGGCTAAAAACAACAACAAAGGTTTACTGATTCCCCGTATTTCCCTTACCGGTCCCGCCGATACTGCCACCATAAGTAATCCTGCCATCAGCTTACTGGTGTACAACACTACTACCAATGCTTCCATTATTCCCGGATTTTACTATTGGAACGGTACGTCATGGCTTAAGCTGGGTGATCAAAGGAATGCCCTGTCCCATGGAAACAGCAATCCCATTACCACCGCTTTACAGCAAGCCGGTGATATTTATGTAAACACTTCCACCGGAGCAATCTTTATATTCAACGGAACCAACTGGGTTTCGCAGACACAGGGATCCGGATTTCTGACGACCAAAATCATTGCCTCGGAGGGACAGCTTAACTTCACTACCCCCTGGAATGTAACTTCAGACCGAACGAAAGTTTACCGCAACGGAGTTAATATCGATTTTACCATTTCAGGAAGCAATACGATTATTCTGGAAACTGAAGCCAAATGCTTTGCCAATGATGAAATTAAAATTTTCAAATTCTTATAAAAAAAACAAAAATTTGCTAAACATGAAAAATCTTAATCTATTTAAAAAATCAGCGGCCATAACGGTTTTTGCTATCGGTTCCGGTTTTGTAAGTGCTCAGTCCACGGCCACTTCTACCAATGTAAACAAGACGGCAGAAGCGGTAAGGCTGATCGACAACAAGGGAACCATCAAATACCTGCAGGCCAATAACGGGATTACCGCCATCACCTCTACTACAGCAGGAAATACTACGACGACGACCTGGCAGCTGGGAGGTACCCTGCTAGATGACACGTACATTGATGTAAACGGTAAAAAGTTTGCGCTGGATAAATTGAAATTTGCTACCGGTGCCGCATCCACCAATGCTACGGATGCCAGTGTACACGGCGGATCCGGAACGGGATGGACGGTTCTGGTACGTGATGAAGCAACCGGTGAAGTAAAGAAAATGATGGCTTCTGATCTGCTACAGGTACAATCCGGAGAAGAAACGGTTTCTGTGCCGTCGGATGCTTCCAATGCCACAACCTATACGGTAACAGGCCCTCTTCCTACCAATATCAAAAATATTTCCATATACAGAAACGGCGCAAAACTGATTGCCACTACCGACTATGAAGTCCCTACGGCAACATCAATTAAGCTGAAGCCCAGTTCTACCGCTCCTTCAGATTGGTCGTTAAAAACCGGGGATGTTATCGAAATACAATGGATTAAATAAGCTGATGATGAAAGGCACTTCGGTTTGCCGGAGTGTTCATCTTAATTTTTATCTTATGAAAAAATCATCCTTTGCCGTTTTTGCTATTTCTTTTACCGCTTTTTTTTCTTCGCAGACCGTCAGGGTAATTGATAATAAAGGCACCGTAAAATTGGTCGATCAATCCAAATGGCAGCAGAACGGAAACAATATCATCAACAGGAATTCCGGAAATGTAGGAATCGGCACTAATTCCCCTTCGGCAAAGCTTGAAATAAATACCGGTACTACCGCAGGCGCAATTAAAATTGTAGACGGTACCCAAGGTACTAATAAAATACTTGTAAGTGATGCGAACGGTGTTGGTACCTGGCAGCAGAATGCTGCCATGAATAGCACAGTGATGGGCGTATTTCCCGATCCCTCCTCAAATGTTTACTCAGGAGGTACCGCCGATGTAAAATATACCGGTGTTTACATCGACCTCGAAAAAGGAAAATGGAATGTAAACGGAGGAATTTCTCTTACGTGCAATATTAATAATAAGAATACAAAGTTCTGGCTTCACGCTTATTTGTCGACTTCCCAAACCGCTATCCAACAAAACGGATTTACCCACCTTGGTCCTGCAGGCAATGCGACCTGCTATGCCGGAAACATTTTTGTATACCAGGGAGGCGGAGACGACAATAAGCTCAACTTTTTTTCAGGAAGTTCCGTAATTAATGTTACGAGCAATACGCTGAGAATTTATCTGCTGCTGGAAAACAGACCTAATAATTACTGGCAGTACCAAAGCTTTTTTTTCGAGAACTACTTTAACGCAAATCCTGTTAATTAAAGCGAATTTCAGGTAGCAACCAGGTAAAAAAAGGCAGAAAGAGAGAAGCGGGATGCTGGAATTTTCTACAGTTCAACCGGAGATTGGTTAGCTTGATCTCCGGTTTATCTTTTTCGTAAATTAAATCCTATCCAAAATCTTTTTCGGCAGTACCTTTACCAGCTGGGACCTGTACTCCTTTTCTAGAATGACAAATGTCCAGTTTTTTCGGTCCGTAGAAATTGCGCAGGCCTTCATACGGGCATTGATGAGATAAGTACCTTCAGCAGTCAGATACTTCACATTGTCTTTACCGTATTTTTGAGTAAAGGCTGCACCGATCTTCTTTTTCATATCCTCATTCATCGAACCTACATTGCATTTCAATGTAAAAAAGTAAGGCGCAATGGCGAAATATTCGCTGCCGCTCTTTTCAGGTTTTTCAATAGCCCCGAACTTGAGATTATTCATGTCAACCTTCATGAAAGGGTTATTGTAAGTCATGGTAAGGATCTGAGTCATTTGCTCTTTCGGGATAACCGTGAAAAATTTCGGGTAGACATAATTCACGCTCTGTTCAATCTTTTTCTCCTTAATGCTGGTAATAAATCCGGTTAAAGATTTTTTTATCGCTGCATCATCAGAATTGGCCTTAGTTTGGGCAAGGGTTACCAGAGACAGGAGCATAAAAAGAAATAAAAGGGTTCGGGTTTTCATTGTTGTTGTTTTGTTTTAAAAGTTTCAGATGACAAAATATTGTAGATTGTATGTTCCATAAGTCGAACAACAATTGCCTGTCGTTACAGGATTTTAATAAACCCAACAAAAAAAGCCGTCCTTTCGGACAGCTTTCAGTATTGTATTCAGATTCGATTATTTCACTTTTACAAGCTCCACATCAAAAACCAACCATGCATTTGGCGGGATCACCCCTCCTGCACCTCTTTCTCCGTAGCCCATTGCCGGCGGGATCAACAAGGTAGCCGTTTCCCCTTCTTTTAATAAAAGGATTCCTTCGTCCCATCCTTTGATCACTCTTCCCATTCCGATTGGAATTTCGATCGGCTCGTTTCTTTTGAATGAAGAATCGAATTCGGTTCCGTCAACCAGTTTTCCTGCATAGTGTACGGAAACGTTATCACCTGCTTTCGGTGCTTTTCCTTCCGTTGTTTTTGTAATTTTATAATACAGTCCGGATTCCGTTTTCTGCATGCCCGCTTTCAGGTCATCTACCATTTTCTCCTGGTTCGCCTTGAATTCTTCTTCCTTTCTCTTTTTTTCCGCTTCTTCTTTTGCAGCTGCCGCTTTGTTATTTTCAGCGATTTTCGCTTTTCCTTCGTTGAAAGTTTTCGCAGGATCGTAGTTTTTGTACTCATCTCCTTTACTGAAAACAGATACTTTTTCTAAAACGATATCCGTTTTAGGCTTGTCCTGAGGCCCTTTTTCAACATTGGCGATCGCATCGATCACGTCTTCTCCTTTTACTACTTTTCCGAAGATCGTGTGTCTTCCGTCCAGCCAGGGAGTAGCTACTTCCGTAATGAAGAACTGGGAACCGTTGGTATTCGGACCTGAGTTTGCCATGGAAAGAATCCCCTTCCCGGTATGTTTTAGGTCGTTCTTCTCATCCTCGAATTTATATCCCGGATCTCCCATTCCCGTTCCCTGAGGATCTCCCCCCTGGATCATGAAATCCTTGATTACGCGGTGGAAAATAGTCCCGTCATAATAAGGAACCCCTTTCGCTTTTGCTTTGTTGTCGATTTTCCCTTCTGCAAGTCCGATAAAGTTTGCTACCGTTACAGGGGCTTTTTTGTCTTCAAACTTTACAATCAGATTACCTTTTGTGGTCTGAAGATTTGCGTAAAGTCCGTCATTAAGACCTTCGTAAGTTTCTTTGTCTACGTTCATTTTTTTATAAATTGGTGTACAACTCATCAGCGAAACACTTGCCGCTGCCAGAATTATATTTTTGTTAAACAATTTCATGGATTATAATGCTTTTAATTTTATGATTAAAGGAATATCATTATCGATCTTCTTTTCGTCGCCATAGGTTCCATATGCCAGAGCTGAAGGAACAAGCAGGGTCACTTCTTCCCCGTCATGGATAAAACGCAGCGCATCTTCTACCGCTTTCAGTTCATCAAAATGCCCGAATTTAGCATCCCTCCTTGCAATAGGCTGATCATAAATTTTAGTCTGATCGAAGTCGTAAAGATCGTAGGAATAGGAAATCAGACTGTTGTCCTGCCTTCTCTGCCGCTGGTCGAAGCCCTGGGCGTCGGTCCAGTAATTAAGCTGGGTCGGATAAAACTTTACCGGCTGGCCGCTGATCCAGTCCTGGATCTGTATTCTTTCCAGGCTGTTGAGGTTTTTCATTCTGTTCCGGGAAACCTCCAGGTCATTCTTGCTGAGAACACCGCCCACCGGAGGATGGGTCTGCGCATTTTTGCTGCAGCTGACGATTCCCAATATTGATATGAAGAGTATTTTTTTCATAAACTTTTGCGAAAATACACATTTCGGGAATCATTAACAAAACTTGCCGGCAAAGTTTAGCGATTTTCACTGCAGCTACTGTAAAAACAAAAGCCGGAAAAATTTCCGGCCTCTGCTTATGATTTTATATTCCGATTAAACGGTTTCCATTACCTGATCTACTTTTACCCTCCATCCGAAAGGATCTTCGGTAAGGTTGGTCTGAAGGTCAACCAGATCATTTTTAAGGATGACCGCAAAGCTTTCTTCGTCTGATAATCTCGGTAATTCAAGCTTTTCCCCGTTGTAGCCCAAAGCCTGGAACACGGTGGTTACCACTGCGGTTCCAACACCCCATACTTCTTTCAGGGTTCCGTTTTTCTGCGCTTCGATAACGTCTTTTACTTTGATAGGCTCTATTTTCACTTCGATGCCTCTTCTTTTGGCCAGCTGGATAAAGCTGTCTCTGGTCACTCCGTCAAGAATTTTTTCAGAGGTCGGCGGTGTGTAAATCGTATCGTTGATTCTTACGAAAACGTTCATCGTTCCGCTCTCTTCAAAATATTCGTGGGTGGCATCATCCGTCCAGATAATCTGCTCATATCCTTCTTCGATGGCCAGCTGCGTCGGGTAGAAAGAAGCGGCATAGTTTCCTGCTGCTTTGGCAGAACCTACTCCACCGCTTGCCGCTCTGGAATAATGGTCTGAGATTTTCACGGAAACCGGTTCCGTATAATACATTTTCGCAGGCGTTGCCACAATGGCGAACATATATTTATTGGCCACCCTTGCTTTCAATGCTTCTTCCGTTGCGAAAATCAGCGGACGGATATATAAAGACATTCCTTCTCCGGAAGGGATCCAGTTGCGGTCTGCATCTACCAGTGCTTTCAGCCCGCCCAGAAACATTTCTTCCGTTACTTCGGGCATCGCAAGACGTTTCGCCGATTTATTGATACGTTCAAAATTCTTTTCAGGCCTGAAAAGGAAAACCTGTCCGTCTTTGTCTTTGTAGGCTTTCATGCCTTCAAAACAAGCCTGTCCGTAGTTTACCCCCATCATGGCAGGAGTAAATTGTAAAGGACCATAAGGAACCAATTTTACATCCCCCCACTTTCCGTCTTCGTACTCACAGATGATCATATGATCGATGAATGTGTTTCCGAATGAAAAGTTGTTTGGGTCGAATGTAGAAATTCGGGAGTTTTCAGTTTTTTGAATTATCATTTCTAAAATTTTTTATGAGGTTCTACAAATTTAATATAATTTTCTAAATATAAAAATTTTAGAGTAAATTTGTAAAAAAATAGCTTGGAAAGAGAAATTAAGACCACTAATGACGGAAGTAAAACATTGTTTATCAATGAATTAAATGAAAACTATCATTCACACCATGGTGCATTACAGGAAGCTGAACACGTGTTTATCAAAAACGGACTAAATTTAATAAATGATTACGAAATTAATATTTTAGAACTCGGTTTTGGAACAGGTTTGAATGTTTTGGTAACAATTAATGAATATTTAAAAACTGACAAAAGTCATGTCATCAACTATTTCACCTTAGAAAAGTATCCCATAAAGCAATCAGAAATTGACGATTTGGCTTATTTTGAGCTTTTTGAAGACCCGGAATTTAAAAATATTTATCATAAAATTCATCTGGCGGAGTGGGAAAAATCAACTGAAATCATTAAAGGCTTTCATTTAAAAAAGATCGAATGCGACTTTTTCGAATTGAAAAACACCGACTTACCTGGAATCAACCTTGTTTATTACGACTGTTTCGGGGCACGCGTCCAGCCCGATCTCTGGGAAAAACCGCTGTTTGAAATGGTTTCTGACAAAATGGCGGTTAACGGTTTGTTAACGAGCTATTCTTCCAAAGGGAGTGTAAGAAGAGTTCTTCAGGAATTGAATTTCAAAGTGGAGAAGAAGCAGGGGCCGCCGGGAAAAAGGGAGATGATCAATGCTATTAAACTTTAGCATGAAGCTCTCTTTTTATATATGATATGAATTAATAACATTTAATTTTAACTGGTTAAGAAAGAGGAAAAGCTTATAGAAATACATTTAACCCATTAAGGTTAACGTGAATTCGATGATATTCATTTAAATATCAATCATTTAACACAAAACAGACCTAAATAATTCAGGATTTAAAAACAGAATAGCCACCAACGAAGAATACCTTAGATATTTAACTGCCGTCGCTTCAGGTAGATTTTGAAAAAATCGTATCGGGAAGTTGCTGAACTACAAACCGGAGGTCCTGCTTTACACATTCTCGATACATTTTTCTCCGCTGAGCTCCAAAAAACACTCGAACTGACGTTAAGGTTAATGAAGGTTTTAAGGCTGATTAAGAAAAATCAAAGATTTTATTTAGCATTATGTTTAATTAAAGCAAAGCTTACCTTGATTCTTCTAAAAACCTTATCAGATCTTAATGTTTTTTCAGTCAATTTTAAGACTATTGGCTATGACTGGCAAAGAACTTCCGGCATCCATCATTCATCATCCCTCTTCCAGCCTGATTTCTACTTCAAATTCATATCATATATAAGATAGGATTAAACTTTTTTAACTGTACCAAGCTTTAAATTTCAAACGCTCAGCACCCCGCCTGTTTCGCCAGAAATTCTTACATTAGCCTTACAAATTATTAAATATGATAGATAAGATCAACATCAGGGTATATGCCTGTGCGGTAAAGGATAAGAAAGTGCTCACCCTGTTTGAAGAATATGCCGGCGAACCTCTAATGAAATTCCCGGGCGGCGGACTGGAATTCGGGGAAGGATTATTGGAATGCCTTCATCGGGAATTCGATGAAGAACTGAATGTAAAAATAGAAATCGTAGAACATTTTTACACGCAGGAAGGTTTTCTCGTATCGCGTTTCAGAGAAAATGAACAGCTGCTGACCATCTATTATATCGTCAATATCATCAACGAAGAGGATTTCCTGATCCTGGACCCGTGTATCGAAAGAACCGAATGGGTCGATATCGACAGGCCGGATAACCCGTTTCCCTTACCGGTAGACCAGATTGTCTTTGATAAATTGAAAGAAAAATTCCTGTAAGCATTCTTACAGGAATTTTTTATTTTGTTTATTTTGAAACCCTAAAGGTACTGGCGCCCGGATAAGGCTGCAGGTAGCCGGAATTCCAATTGGACTGAAGCAGGGATTCCAGGTATTCGTCGGTACGGTTTCGGTGCGGATCATACTGGTCTTTAAGATCGATATCGGCCATTTTACCTTTTACATTCCACCAGAAAGCACTCCATCCTCCTCTCAGTTCTTTAATGATCTCGTAAACGTTTTTGCCCGTGGCGCGGTTCATCAGTTTGGCAAACACCTGTCCTTCAGTTGTGGTAAGATCCCTGAGCTGCTTTTCATACTGGTCGGCCAGGATATTCTGCCGGTCCTTCATGTACTTCCTTTTGGATTTATCGTCCATATTGGTCATTTCACCCTGGATGTCGCGGTATTGCTGTAAAGCCGTTAAAAACAGAGGATATACGCGGTACAGTTTTTTATTAAGGAAATAATAATAGTTTCGGTCCAGCTGATTATTGAATCTCGGTTTATTCAGCAAAACCAGTTCATCCATCACCACAACCGTCTCCCCGTTGATCTCGTAAATCTTTGCCTTCTGCCGCTCATCATAAAAATATTTATTTCCGAATTCGTCTGTTTTCAGCAATTCCTGGGGATATTGGCTTAACGGCTTTGCAATGACCGAATCTTTCTGACCGAAAATGCTTACCCCAAAAAAGAAAAGGAAAAGACAAATAATCTTACTAAATTTCATTATTTTTACACTTATTAGAACAAAAATTAAACGCAAAAATCATTCCTTTTTATGAAATTTGAAAAGAAATCTTTGAAATTTTTAGAGAAATACTTAAACACTTCGTCCCCAACCGGATATGAGCATAAAGGACAGAAAATATGGATGGATTATATCCTTCCTTATGTCGATAAAGTAGAAGTGGACCATTACGGTACCTGCTACGGGATCATCAATCCCGACGCTGAATTCAAAGTGGTGATTGAAGCCCATGCCGACGAGATTTCGTGGTATGTGAATTATATCACGGATGACGGTCTCATTTATGTAATCCGGAACGGAGGTTCCGATCAGACGATTGCCCCATCCAAAGTCGTTCATATTCACGGCGAAAAAGGAATTGTAAAAGGCGTTTTCGGATGGCCGGCCATTCACACCCGGACCAACCAGAACGAACCGACCCCGAAAATCGAGAATATTTTCATCGACTGTGGCGCCATCACCAAAGAAGAGGTAGAAGAAATGGGAATTTACGTAGGCTGCATGATCACCTATCCGGACGAATTTTTTGAAATGAACGACCGGTATTTTGTCTGCCGCGCACTGGACAACCGGATCGGCGGGTTCATGATTGCAGAAGTAGCCAGGCTCCTGAAAGAAAATAAAAAAACCATTCCTTTTGGTTTATACATCACCAACTCCGTTCAGGAAGAAGTGGGATTATACGGTGCCGACATGATTGCCGATACCATAAAGCCAAACATCGCTATCGTCACCGATGTGACGCATGACACCACCACCCCGATGATCGAAAAGAAAAAAGAAGGCGACCAGAAATGCGGAGCCGGACCGGTGGTTTTCTTTGCGCCGAGCGTTCATCACACCATCCGTGAACTCATTATCCAGACGGCCAAAGCCAGGAACATCCCTTTCCAGCGGGCAGCAGCGAGCCGGGCGACGGGAACGGATACAGACGCCTTTGCCCACTCGAACGGTGGTGTACCGAGCGCATTGATTTCCTTACCCTTGAGATATATGCACACCACGGTTGAAATGGTAGCCAAAGAAGATGTTGCAAACGTAATTCAGCTTATCTATGAAACCATTCTGGAGATTAAACCGGAAATGAAGCTGAAATACCACTAGAATATAATTGATGAATAATGATTGATAATTGATCTGAAATACCAATTATCCGTCTAATGTAAGATTTAATTTAAAGTAAACGATAAAAGTAAAAATGAAAACAAAGCTTATTGCTCCTTCCCTTTTAGCCGCAGATTTCGGTAACCTCCAGCGGGATATCGAAATGCTGAATCATTCCCAGGCGGACTGGATCCACGTAGATGTGATGGACGGGAGATTTGTCCCTAACATTTCATTCGGATTTCCGATGATGAAGACCGTTCAGCAGCACGCCGCAAAATTTGTGGATGTGCATCTGATGATCGTGGAACCTGATAAGTATGTGGAAGAATTTATTAAACAGGGAGCCGATCTTGTATCCGTACATTACGAAGCCTGCACCCATCTTCACCGGACGATTCACCATATTCAGGATCTGGGAGCCAAAGCCGGAGTGGTTTTAAATCCCTCAACGCCTGTTTTGATGCTGGAAGACATCATTGCCGATGTTGATCTTGTTCTTTTGATGAGTGTCAACCCGGGATTCGGCGGTCAGAAATTCATTGAGAATACATACAAAAAAATTGCAGAGACCAAAGACCTAATCCTCAGCAACAATTCCACAGCTTTAATTGAGGTGGACGGCGGCGTAAATATCGACAATGCGGCAAAGCTGTTTGAAGCCGGAGCCGATGTGCTGGTGGCCGGAAACGCCGTATTTTCTGCGGAAAGTCCGGAACGTACTATTGAGCTGATGAAGATTTGATATTTTTCAGAATAAAACAACGTGAATTTGATGGTATTTAATTTATTTTCAGTGATTTAAAATAAAACACAGAAAATGATTAGGAATTTTAAATAGAGTTTACCCTTTACAGATTGCAATAAGATCATTGATATCCGAGACTGTTATCGATATGCTGACTGAAGAAACTTCCGGCATCCAGCTTCCTTTCTTCCGGCCTTTCAGCCCAGGTTCTACTTCGAGTTCATGTTTAAAATACATAAAAAAGGCAGTTCAAGGGAGAACTGCCTTCTTCTTTGTGAAAATTTGAGCCTATAATGGTTATTAGTTTTAGAAAACTTTTAATGCTTAAATTTTCCTTTTGTTCTAATGCTGGTGTAAAGATGAGAATAATCGGAGAGAAAAAGATCCGTAAAAACACGGAAAATGCATTTACGTATTTCTACTGAATACCAACTTGGGATAATTTTTTTTAATTTCTTTCACTAACTCAGCAGACAGGGATCAGCTGGAGCGTCCGCCAAGAATACCATAGATACTTATTAAAAAACTTTATAAAAACAAAAAACCGGAGAGGTTATCTCCGGTTTCTTTTATGATAAAATAAATTTCTTAGAAAATCTCTCTTCCTGAAAAATGGAACTGAGCCTCGATAAGCGCATTTTCATCAGAATCTGAACCGTGAACGGCGTTTTCTCCGATGCTTCTTGCAAACATTTGTCTGATAGTCCCTTCTGCAGCTTCTGCAGGATTGGTAGAACCGATCAATGTTCTGAAATCTTCAACAGCATTGTCTTTTTCAAGAACTGCAGCAACAATCGGTCCTGAGCTCATGAAATCCACCAATTCTCCGTAGAATGGTCTTTCAGCGTGTACTTCGTAGAATTTTTTTGCATCAGCTACCGTAAGCTGCGTCAACTTCATCGCTTTGATTTTGAAGCCTCCTTCTGCGATCTTACCTAATATAGCACCGATATGTCCATCCGCAACTGCATCAGGCTTAATCATAGTGAATGTAATGTTAGACATAAATAGATATTTTTTTTAATGGCGCAAAAATACAAAAATTTCCTGTCTTTTTAATTTTAAAAATTTTTTAACATAAAAATAACATTTGTTAAGAAATTACAGCCAAAACTTTGGCATAGGATTTGTTACTATTATTACGATTCTCATGTTTAATTTGAGTTTTCATGGTTATTAGTTTTTACCCAGCTTCGGCTGGGTTTTTTATTGGCCGCAATTCCCAAAATCATACCCTGGCCTCCGGATTTTCAAATAATTAAACTCTTGTTTAACAGAAATCGGCTGTCGGCACAAGTCAAATTTAAAAATAAAGAAAAATTTAAAATTCAGGACAAATAAACCTACCAGGTTTTAGGTTAACGTGAATTCGACGATATTGATTTAAATATCAATTATTTAATATAAAATAAACTTAAATAATTCCGGATTTAAAAACAGAATAGCCACCAGCGAAGAATACCTTCGATATTTAACTACCGTCGCTTCGATTAGATTTTGAAAAAATCGTATCACGAAGTTGCCTAACTACAAACCGAAGGTACTGCTCTACACGTTCTCGATACATTTTCTCCGCTAAGCGGCAAAAAACACTCGAACTGACGTTAGGTTATAAATCAGTGAAAATTGTCTCTTACAGACATCCAGGAACAAATAGACAGGCTTTGAATTATTTCTGGGAAGCTTCTTCGGCTTCTTCCATCAGCTTGATGTAGGTGGCGTACCGGGAATGCTGTATTTCTCCCGTTTCAAGCCCTTCAACAACAGCACATTTCGGCTCATTGATGTGAAGGCAGTTGTGGTATTTGCATTCTTCCCTCTTTTTGAAGATTTCCGGAAAATAATGCTGTACCTCTTCTTTTTCAATATCAATCATGGCAAATTCACGCACGCCGGGCGTATCGATCACATTGCCGCCGAAATCCCAGAAATGCATCTGGGCAAAAGTGGTGGTATGTTTTCCTTTCAGGTGGGTATCGGAAATTTCAGAAGTTTTCAGATTGAGGCCGGGCTGTAATGCATTCACTAATGTGGATTTTCCACAGCCAGAATGTCCGAAAAATACAGATGTTTTGTCCTGAAGAAGTTTTTTCAGCTGATCAAGATGCAATCCCGAATAAGACGAAATTTCCAGAGAGCCGTAACCGATTTCATTGTAAAGGAACTCCATATCTTTTACGATTTCGATTTCCTCTTCACCCAGAACATCCATTTTATTAAACAGAATCAGCGTAGAAATGTTATAGGCTTCACAGCAAGCAAGAAACCGGTCGAGAAAACCAAGTGAAGTCTCGGGATGCTTTAAAGTAAAAATGAAGCACGCCAGATCAATATTCGAGGCGATGATGTGTGCCTCTTTGGAAAGGTTGACGGATTTGCGGATCAGGTAATTCGTGCGCGGTTCAATTTTCGTGATCCAGGCAATATCATCCTGCTCCAGCTGAAATTCCACAAAATCGCCTACAGCAAGCGGATTGGTAAGACGGGTTTTGATCAGTTTGAATTTCCCGCGGATCCTTGCCTCGAAAATTTTCCCGGTTTCCATTTCCAGAACCTGATACCAGCTTCCTGTAGATTTAATGATTTTTCCTTTCATATAATAAGATGATGCAAATATAAGGAATTAGGTTCAGGTTTGGGAGCAAGAGTGTCTGAGAGTTGGAGAATATCGGTTTTTTATACTTTAAAGTCAAAACCCGACATTCTCCTTTCTACTGCACTTACACTCCAACCCTCACACCCTTATACTTTCAGTGCTAAAAATGCATTACCTGTTGATCATAATATTGTTCTGCACCTCGATGGATTCTTCATGAATGGCTTTGAATACTTTTTCAATAAACTCTTGCGACATCCCCGTTTCTATAGCTTTCTGATTGGCATAATCCGTAATTACCTTCCAACGGTCCGGCTGAAAGATCGCAATGTCGTTCTCTTTTTTCAGTTTTCCGATTTTTTCCGAAATCCTCATCCTTTGGGACAACAATTCAATCAGCTGGAAGTCGATATCCGAAATCAGGGTTCTGTGACGGCCCATATCTCCTTCAAAGCCTTCAAAACCGGAGTTTCTCATCTTTAAATTTCCGATCAGGTCTGCCAGGACTTCCGGTGTAATCTGCTGGGAAGCATCACTCCATGCTTCATCCGGATTGCAGTGGCTTTCAATGATTGCGCCCTGATAGCCAACATTCATGGCTTCCTGGGTAATATCAGCCAGCCCGGTTCTGTTTCCGCAGATGTGCGAAGGATCAATCAACATCGGGATATTCGGAAACTGGCTCTTGAAATCCAGGGCAATCTGCCAGTTGGGATTATTCCGGTATTTTGTTTTCTGATACGTGGAGAAACCTCTGTGGATCACTCCTAAATTTTTAATATCCTGTCCTAACAAACGTTCAAGCGCACCGATCCATAACGCAAGATCCGGATTTACCGGGTTTTTCACCAGGACAGGCTTATCGGTTCCTCTTAAAGCCATGGCAATTTCCTGTACCGTAAACGGATTTACCGTAGAACGGGCACCGATCCAGAGAACATCTACGTCCGCTTCCAGTGCGGCAAAAACGTGGTGGGCATTGGCTACTTCGGTTGCCGTTTTGAAACCGTACTCTTCCTTCACTTTTTTCAGCCAGTTAAGACCGATTACGCCTACCCCTTCGAAACCATTGGGTTTTGTACGCGGCTTCCAGATGCCTGCACGGAAAATCGGAACGTTGGCATTGGTTTCCCGTATTCTCTTTGCGGTTTCCAGCATCTGGGCTTCACTTTCCGCGCTGCATGGTCCTGCGATCATGATGGGCTGTGAGAACTCATCCGTCCAGCTGCTTTTTAATTCTTTTAAATCCATTATTCTTACTTATTTTTTTGTTTTATATTGAGTACATAGCAGAAAGCATTATAAAATTACTTTATAATTCTTTTCAAAAAACTGCCGTTAAAAAATTATTTATTAAAGGAAAGAAGGAATTGAAGAAATCAATATCCCATTATTTTTTGGAAAGAAATTCAGTTAGCAATACCAATAATAAAATCGATAATGGTTTCTGAAATTTCTAAAATAGGTAAACAAAAAGCTAAAACCACCGCCGAAAGATTCATCAGCGGGTGCGAAAAAAGACGGGTATGGATTGGATAATTTTTCCATTGTGGAAGTCTGTTCCGGGCTTTTTATTTATCAAATGTACTGGTCTGAAAAATGATTTTTCCGATCAAATACCAGACAAATATATAAAATTTATTTAAATATATATTTTTGACCGGATCTTTTTTCATGCAACCTGTGAAAAATCAGTTTTCGTTAAGCTGCCGACTCAAGTAAGATCAAACTTCATTAAATCATCCAGATCCTTCAGCAGCGGATTTTTTTCAGCAAATTTTTCAAAGATTTTCCTTTTGGTCATTACTTCGATCTTCAGGTTTTCGGTATCTCTTTTATACACGACCTCAATGGAAAAGTTGTGGACCTTCGTTTTAAAATGATTGAAAAATTCCCGGCTTACTTTGTCGAATTCCGATTTTGCTGAATCTGAAGGGAACAATACCGTAATCTGGTGTTCACCGGATTTTACGAGCTTAAATGTTTTAATGGCATTAAATACAAAGGTGTCCTTCTTTTGAAGCTGTTTCAGCAAAAGATTCCATTCCGCCTGGAGGTCGGTTTCGGTAAAATGGTTCTGGGGAAGACTTTCTGTTTTTTCAACCATAACCTCTTCTTCTGCAACAACGTCTTCTTTATTCAGAAAAGCATTGATGCTGAAGCCGGAAGAGATCACCTGCCTGGTAAGAGGTTTGGTGGTGGTTTTCCTGATCTCAGCTTCCTGTGGTTGGGTAACGTCCGCCGGTCTGGCCGGTGGAGCTTCTGTTTTGGTTTCTTGAGTTTCCCGATTTTCAGAAACTTTGATTTCCGCTTTTTCCTTAGGAAACGGAGGCAGTATTAAGAACTTTTTTTTTTAACAACGCCTGAATCAGCCGTTAAAGAAGCCAATTGCATCAAAGCAATTTCTACGGTAAGCCTCGGATTTTTTGAATTTTTATAATTGATATCGGCGTGGTTGCAGATCTCAACGGCATCGATCAGCTGCTGTGGATTCCATTTCTGCGCCTGTTCCACGAACTTGGCCTTGGTCTGTTCCCCGACTTCAATAAGCTCGATGGTTGAAGCGTTCTGTGCCATCATCAGGTCCCGTAAATGATTTCCCAGCCCTGCAATGAAAATATGAGAATCGAAACCTTTCTTCACAATTTCGTTGAATGCAAAAAGGACTTCAGGAATTTTATTTTCTTTAGCTAAATCAACAATCTTTAAATACTGATCGTAATCGAGAATATTTAAAACTTCCGCTGCTTTGGCTAACGTAATGTTCTTTTGTGAAAAAGTGGAAAGCCTGTCGAAAATCGAAAGGGCATCCCTCAATGCGCCATCTGCTTTCTGGGCAATCAGATACAAAGCATCATCTTCATACCGAATGGACTCTTTCTGAGCGATCGTTCTGAGATGACCCTGAATATCTTCAATCACGATTCTTTTGAAATCATAGATCTGGCATCGTGATAAAATGGTTGGAATGATTTTATGTTTCTCGGTGGTTGCCAGAATAAAAATGGCATGTGCAGGCGGTTCCTCAAGGGTTTTAAGGAAAGCATTGAAAGCTGCAGAAGACAGCATGTGAACCTCATCGATAATATACACTTTGTATTTACCGGTCTGGGGTGCGTAACGCACCTGGTCAATCAGCTCCCTGATATCGTCTACGGAATTATTGGATGCAGCATCCAGCTCATAGATGTTATAGGCAAAGCCGTCTTCAGAAACCGATCCGTCCTTTTCATTAATCTTCCTGGCCAGAATCCGGGCGCAGGTTGTTTTCCCCACTCCTCTGGGACCACAGAACAGCAGTGCCTGAGCCAGCTGGTTTTCTCCGATAGCATGTTCTAAAGTATCCGTAATATGAGATTGCCCGACAACGGTGTCAAACTCCTGTGGGCGATATTTCCGTGCAGATACGATAAAATTTTCCATTGGCCAAAAATAAGAAATATAGTTCTAATTCAAAAATGAAATCCTTTCAAATTAATACGAAAACTTAATTCGGTCAATGGGAAATTTTCTCTCATCATCATTATTTTTCTTTATACGCTGCGTCTACCAAATAAGAAATAGCTTTTTCCACTTCCCGTCTTCCATCCTCACTTTTCATATCCAGACCACAAAATGTGCTTCCGTTATTAGCGGTATGGATGTTAAGATAATAAACTCCTGAAATCAGCAAGGCCATAATCGCTCTGAATCTTTTTCCTTTTTCTTCATTAAAAAAAGGATCGGTGATATTTTTAAACATCATCTCTCCGATCTCTTCCCGCTCATCTGCAAGCTTTTTCAGAATAGCCCTGTTTTCGGAAAGTTCCCAAAGAATAATTTTCTGGAATTCCTTATTCCTTTTCATACTTTCAAACTGATTAAGCAAAGTAAGTTTGGCAAGTGAATTTCCTCCATCTGAAAGGTCAATTTCCATATTGCTATGCTCGACGTTACTCCAGTAATCCTGAGATTTTAGATATTCGTCAATCAATTTATCAGTACTTCCGAAGTATTCATAGATAAGCTTTTTATCGTAACCTGCGACAGCCGCGATTTTGCTAACCTTCAGGCCGGAATAACCTTTTGTCCTTAAGATTTTTCCTACTGCGGCAAGCAACTTTTGTTTAGTTTTTTCCTTGTCTCGAATAGGACCTTGCACGATTTTTCTGGGCATAATTTATTATTTTTTCGCAATTTGCAAAAATTTCTTGATATCTTCAAATGCATTGAGTGTTTTATCCAGATGTTCTTTCTCATGTGTAGCCATTATGGCCATCCTGATCCTTGCATCTTTTCTTGCTACCGCCGGGTATAAAATAGGGTTGGTATAAATTCCTCTTTCAATCAATAACTTCCCGAGATCCCCTGTTATATTGGGATCTCCTATCTTTACAGGAACGATGGCAGATCGGGTAATTCCCGTATCCAGTCCAAGATCGTTAAGCCCTTTTTTAAAATAATTAATATTCCACCAAAGCTTTTCCCGCCATTCCGGTTCTTCATCGATAAGATCTATTGCTTTAATAATACCCATAGTTGAAGGTGGTGCTGTAGCTGAAAATATCTGCTGACGGGATTGAAACCTGATGAAGGCCGCTAACTTTTTATCCGTAATTACATAACCACCTACATTGGCAAATGTTTTACTGAAAGTACCTGTAATAATATCCACTTTATCTAGCATTTCCGCTTCTTCAAGGGCTCCTCTTCCTGTTTCCCCAAGAATACCGACCCCATGCGCATCGTCTACCATTAAATAAGCATTATACTTTTTAACCAATGCATATATTTCTTTCAGATGGGAAACGTCTCCGTCCTGAGAATATACGCCGTCTATAATTACGAGTTTTGTACGGAAACGGTTTTCGGATGTTCGTAAAATATGTTCCAAAGAATCCAGATTATTGTGTGGAAAGGTTTTCGTATTGGTAAATACGCATCCTTCGTAAACACTGGCGTGTACTGCCATATCAATAATGGCCAAATCTTCTTTCTGCAAAAGTATCTGAAGCGTTGCACTGTTTGCGGTATATCCTGTTGTAAAGACTACCGCTTCTTCTTGTTTTTTACCGAAAAAAGAAGAAATCTTTATCTCCAGATTGTCATGGTAAATAAAATGTCCACCGATAAGGGGTGATGCACCTGCCCCCGTCCCGTATTTCTGTATACCTTCCATTGCAGCCTGCTTCACTTTAGGATGCTGGGTGAATCCCAAATAATCATTTGATACGAAACTTACATAATCTTTCTGGGTTGAATTGATATCCACATTCATTACAGGGCTACAACCTGAATTGTTTTTCAATCTATAATTCATGTGTCCGTTTGACTCCATATATCCAAGGAAATCGTAAAAAATTTCGGCTCTTTGAGCAATATCATATTCGGGAATATTTTCAAAATCCCTAAAGGTTGCAGTTGTGAAATCAATATTCATCGTTATTATATTTTGTTAGCTGTTTGTAAAACAAATATAAAAATATTTTTAAATTGAAATGAATGATTTCCTGCTAAAATTTATTATATCTAAAATATTTTTATTAAAAAATCATAAATACTATTAACATTCACAATTACTATAAAAATTTAACAATAAAAATTTAATTTTAAATATACGGATAATCCGCTAATAATTAAACAATTAATTAATAAAAATGAGACAATAATTCACTTCTTAAAGCTGTCGCTGAAGGCTTTTACCGAGTTCTTTACCTTTAGTTTTTCCAGAATGTTCTGGCGGTGGCGGCTTACCGTATTGATGCTAATGGAAAGGATCTGAGCAATCTCTTTGCTGGTAAGGCCTTCACCAATGTATTTCAGGATTTCCATCTCCCTTGCGGAAAGCACATTTTTATAAGTAAACCGGTCTTCGTCCACGACTTCCCCCTTTGCTGTATTAATAATGAGAAACTCGGGGGAAAGGTGCCTGGACTGGTCGACGGCGATGTTGTAAAGGCAGAGCGCAAACCGTAGTTTCAGGTTATCGGGAGAATAAAAATAAAACATCCGGTGGCGGACAAAACAGCAGCGGCCATTCTTATCCTGCATTCTTAATTTTGACAATACACTGAATTTGGCCCGTTCTTCAAAATCGATGGTTTCGAGCATTTTGAAAAACCGCAGTTCATGAATGTATTTTTTAAGCTTATCTTCCGGATTGATTCTTTTGAGAATATCTTCTTCCCAGATCGAGTCGATCACTTTGGGATTCTCGGAGGAATCAATACCCAGTTCTGACGCTGTTTCTGAAAAGTAAACATAACTCCGGTCTGCCTGCATATCACTCAGCACAGCGATCGCGTTCTCTACTTTGGAGTAAGACAGGGCCATGTTTTTATACAGTTCCGGATCAAGACCGCATTCCTTATTCTTTTCGCGTTTTGCGGTCAGCAATTCTTTGTTCAGTGCTTCAACGATTTCCATAAAATGGTTATTTATAAGTATTGACGAAAACCTCCATTCGTTTTACCTTTGCTAAAGTAATAATAATTTGTACGATAAAGATTGTTAAAGAGAATGAAGAAAATACTTTTAAGCTTTTGCACCTTGTTTATGATCAATAAAAGCTTCTCCCAGACTCTGGAAAAGATGACCTGGTTTAATGAGCCTGAAAAATGGGAAATCAAAGACAACAGCTTATCGATGTTCGTGACCCCGCAGAGCGATTACTGGAGGATCTCGCATTACGGCTTTACCGTAGATGATGCGCCTTTCCTGTACAGTACTAACGGCGGAGAATTTGAAGCTAAGGTTAAGATTAAAGGAAGCTATAAAGCCAGATTCGATCAGATGGGCCTGATGCTGAGGATTGATAAGGAAAACTACATCAAGGCCGGAATAGAATTCGTAGACGGAAAATACAACCTCAGTACGGTGGTAACTCATAAAACCAGCGACTGGAGCGTTATTGCCCTCGATAAAATCCCGTCTGAAGTATGGATCAAGGCTGTCAGAAGACTTGATGCTGTAGAAGTCTTCTACTCTTTCGATGATAAAAATTACATCATGATGCGGAATGCCCACCTTCAGGACAACAGTCCGGTCATGGTCGGGCTGATGGCCGCCTGTCCGGACGGCAACGGTTTCAATGCGGTTTTTGAGAATTTCAAGGTAAAACACCTGCCGGATGAGCGCCGCCTGCAATGGCTTCAGAACCACAAATAACCAAATGAAACTTTCAATATATACAGTCAGTTTTCAGCCTCCTTTACGGGAGGCTTTTTTGTTTTGAATCTTTTCAAATCCTGCGGTTCTCCTTCAGTTTAAACGATACAAATCCGATGGTATTTATTGGATTCTGGTTTTTAAAAACAAACCTGAAAGATGATAAAATTACGCTGGGAATTTGGCGGATCTGACTGTCTGCATAAAAAAATCTGCCACAAATATATTGCCCTGCGAAGTAAGTCAAGAAAATGGTCAATTGATTTAATGCATCTCCTTTATATTAGCTGAGAAGAACTTCCAACTATTAAAACTTTCAGCCCGAATACCAAATACCATTTAATTAAAGAATACATGAGACCTACCACAAATTAATAACAATAATTTAATTTTAAAATAAAATATTACAGGATACGGTTGTTTTATTACAAATTTTCAATACATTTAGTGAAAATTAGATTTTTGGTGAGATATTTGAACTGGAAAATTTACTTTTACAAACACACCAACCACTTAAACAGATTATATGTCAATGCACTTTATTTCCCCGAAGGACAACCTGCTCAGGTTTCTGAAAAGGTCCCTGCCGATTCCCGTCAATGGATTCTGAATTCCATTACCAGTGCCTTGATTTTATTTATATTCATTAAACACCTTTTACGATCATGATTTTTGAAGATGAACATTCTGTTTTACAGGATAGCCACAACCTTTCGTTTGTGAAAAATGCAGTAAACTTCCACGGGGACAAATCTTTTATTCTGAATTCGCTGCAGAAAATAAAAAACAACACCTTATGCCGGATTAAGAGAAAGATGATCAATAAACTGATCAAAGAATACACCCGGCACCTGAACTATATTGAAAATACAGACCTCGATTCCAAACCGGAAAATTATGAGCTTTCGCCCGTGTATGCCAGACAGTCATACAACAAAGTCATAAAAGAAAACGAATACCTTGAAAAAGTAATGGCCCTATTAATGAACCAATAATATCCTTTCTTCTTCGAGATCGATTTTCATCAGGTGTTTCCGGATCAGATCTTCATTGAAATGCTTATTCCGGTCCTGGTTCTGCTCGATAAGCCAGGCCCTTTGCCTGTTCAGGACATCCAGATAAGCATCTTTAACTTCAGAAGATAGTTTAAGGTCCGGCTCCTGTTCTATTTTCATCCGCCACTTTTCGTTTACCTGCTGTAGAAAAATGCTTTTTTCCAGCAGGTCATGATAATTTTTATCAAGATGATCCAGGGTAAGCTGTGCCATTTCCCGGCGGATTGTTTCCTCCGCCTCGTCCTCGGGTAAATGATCGTCGTAAGCCGGCATATCCACTTTCTTTATGATGAGTGGCAAAGTGAGCCCCTGAACCAGCAGCGTCGTAAGAATCACAATGAAGGTGATAAACAGGATCAGGTTTCTTTGGGGAAATTCGGGACCGTTATGGGACAGCTTTACGGGAATCGACAGAGCTGCAGCCAATGAAACGACGCCCCTCATTCCGGTCCACCCCAGAATGGCGGGAACTTTAAATCCCGGATGTCTTGAATCGGCCACCTTAATAAAATTTCTGGCGATCAGCGTAATGAAAACCGCCCCGTAAGCAGCCAGAATCCGAACAATGACCAAAACCAGCGTTATAAGCAGACCATATCCGATGGCTGCATAAACACTCACCCCTTCCAGTCCTGAAGTAATTTCAGGAAGATCAAGACCGATCAGGATGAACACGAGACCGTTTAATATAAATGCCAGACTTTCCCAGACACTGATTCCCCGAAGCCTGGATGAAGTGCTCAGAAAACTGTGCCTGTGATTGGACAGCAGCAACCCTCCGCTTACCACCGCCAGAACGCCGGAACTGTGGGTTTCTTCTGCCGCAATATACATCAGATACGGAGCAACCAGCGTAAGTACGGTATCCATATTGGCATCGGTCGGCAGAATTTTCTGCCCTTTCATAAACAGCCAGCCGATCAGCAGACCGGTTCCGATTCCACCGATGAGCATCCAGGAAAAGCTCAGTAGTGCTTCATGCCACACGAACTGTCCGGTAGCGACGGCGATCATGGCAAAACGGAAAATGATCAGGGAAGAAGCATCGTTCAGAAGGCTTTCCCCTTCCAGGATGGATGACATTCTTTTCGGGACGTTCACAAATTTTAAAATCGCTCCGGCACTTACCGCATCCGGCGGAGAAACAATACCGCCCAACAAAAATCCTAAGGCCAGCGAAAATCCGGGAATGAAATGGTTGGCTACAAAAGCCACAATGGTTGCCGTAAGAAGTACCACAACGAAAGCAAAACTACCGATGATCCGCCGCCACTTCCAGAGCTCTTTCCAGGAAATCGTCCATGCCGCTTCATACAACAAAGGCGGAAGGAAAATAATAAAAATAAGCTCAGGATCTATTCTTACCATCGGAATGTCCGGAATAAAACTGATCAGCAGTCCAGCAACAACCAGCAGAACAGGATAAGCAACCCTGATTTTGTTCGCAATCATGATCAGCAGGACAATGGCAATAATAAGGGATAAGTAAAACGGAAAGTTTTCGATCATTTTCTATAACAGTTTTCAGCTTAAATATACGGAAAACAGGAAATATGTACTGCATGATCAAAGGCTCTTCCGTATTTATTTAAATTAAAGGAACCCTGTCAATCTATTTTTTTAAACTAAATACTTCTGGTATAGAACAACTTAACATCGCCAATTTTATCTTTGATATAATCTTGGTACTTTTGAAAAATATCCTTTATGGAAAAGGAAAAGTTCCGGAATATTTTATTTTATATCTGTCATCGGTTTTATCCTGAACAATGATTAAATCACTTAAAATTGATTAAGTTAATTATATAGGAAGGCTTTACATACCACATCAATACCACATATTTAACTTTATGAAAAATACATTGGATTTATTTAAAATCAGCAAATCTCTTTATTCATAAGGCATCCGGATATTATTTTAAGTAAAAACGATATTGCTGTATGATATTATTCTAAACATAAGGCATGGTATTTGCAACTACCATTATACGATTTATTAATAGGATACATCGCTAAAAAAATAACTTAACACACACACAAAATAGTATGAACGTTGCAGATCTAAAAATCAAAAATTTAGTGGAATATAAAAATCAGATTTATAACATCACTGAAATATTCCAGGATAATGAGGGAAAAAATTATTTTGTAAAAATTGAAAATGACATCCACAGTTTCTCTGTTCCGGCTGAAACCATTAAACCGATCCAGATTACTGAAGAATGGCTTGAAAAATTCGGTTTTTCAAGAACATACAGTTCCGAACAGCGGATCAGATACGAAAGACCAGAAACTTTCATTAAGTACGACATCGACCTAAGTTCAAAAAAGATCGTAGACGGATTAAAAATCTACGGAAATTCGATCAGATGCAAGTACATTCATGAGTTTCAGAATATTTTTTCATGTCTGTTCGGGAAAGAACCCGCTACTATGTCTTACGGATTAGTAGGCACCGAATCTTAATAATAATATATTTTTCACAAAAAGCCACAGCTTTAAAGGCCGTGGTTTTTTGTTTTTAACCGGTTTTATTATTCTTCAACCAGGACTTCCTCAAGGCTGACAGGATCCGCTTCTTCCTGATATTGCTCCCATTCCTGCTCAAGCTGTTTATTGGTTTTCATTTCTTCTTCCAGCTTCAGTGTTTCGCGGTACTGCTTCGCCTCAGCGGCCAATGTCCATTTGCAGGCAATGCCGGCATTATCGAGATGATTTTTAATTTCATTGAGGCCTAACCTGAAAAATTCTTTTCTCGGATTGATCTTATTCAGCTGGTTCTTCAGAAATTTTTTGTGAAGCTGCCTTTCCAGTGCCGGCGCATCCTCCGAATAGATCATGGCATGGACGTCAAATTCAAAAGGCACGCTCGCATCGCCCAGCTCCCGCACACGGTCCATCGGTTCCAGTCTTCTGGTCATTCCGATTTTATAAACATCTTCACCGAACGACCCGATATTTGAAATAACATACACGTTTCCGGATTTGGTCTGCTGCGCCATCGAAATCGCCCGCTGGTTCTTTTCTTCAGCAACGGTAAGCCTGCCCTGTAACTGTTCAAGCTGTTGCTGGAAGATTAATCTTTGCTCTTCATTGGCTTTTGCTACCTGTGATTCAGCCTTTTCAATCAGTCTTTTTAACGTGAGTTCTTCTTTTTCAGCGTCTTTAATGGCTTTTTCGTATTCCCTTCTGGATTTTTCTTCCTCCCGCATCTGTTCGCGGATCTGCCGTTGCTCCTCAAGTTCCTGTGCTTTCAGTTCCTGTGCAACCACTGCCCATTTCAGTTCCTCCAGACGGGCTTCGTGATAGACCTGCGAAATTCTGGCCTTTCTGAAAGCTTCTCCATTGAAATTCACGAGCTGGAATGCATCGTCTATTTTCTGTTTCAGAATCCCGTAGTTGTCTTTTTTTACGGAATTCAGGATTGTTTCCACTTTCCCGTTGTAGGCATCAATCACAAAATCAACGGCAATATTCCTTCTGTATTCGTCCATGTATTCACAGATTCCGGCCTGCCGGCTTGTGATCATCAGCCTGTTGTTCTGGCGGAGTTTTTTGAGATTTTCGCCGGCTTCCTTATGGCTGAATTCTTCTGCCAGTTCGTCGAGCAAGGTGTAAGAAGGAATGATATATTCGTTTCCATAGCCTTCGATAACATTTTTCATGGCCCTGATGCGGTTGGCAATTTCATCAGCCTCCCGTAAACTTCGGTAAGCATCACCTCCAATAGACAGGGCTTTATCTTCCGCAGTACTGATAATCCTTTCGGATTCCCTTACCGCGTTTTCATACAGCAGCTCCACTTCTCTGGTTCTTTTCTCTGCCAGCTCTTTGGCTAGCCTTCTCGACTCCTTCGCCTGGAACTGTGCATTTTCCAGCTCCAGCTGTGCCCTTTCTTTTAGTTTCAGACTGTCTTTTTCCGCCTTTTTCAAAAGATATTCGCATTCTACCTGAACATTGATTATATCCTGGTATTTACTTAAAGCATCGTTATGATTGCTGAGTTGAATATTCTTTTCATCCGTTGTGCGTTTATCGATCTGCAGATTGGATAATTCTGCCCGCAATCGCTGAATTTTATCATTCAATGATCTCTTATCGGAAAGATGACTGGAGATTTCATTTTTCAGCCGGCTGATTTCCTGGCTGAGAGCAGCAATCCGGTGGTCTTTTTCTACCGATTCTTTTTTGGTTTTTCCCAGCATGATGAATGCATACAGCATCAGCAGGAATAAAATAATGATTAATATAATTTCCATAGTATAAGTATTGGTCTGCAATAGTAGTATTTTTAACCGGCGGTTTTTTACGGCAATCCGTAATCCGGCTGCGGAATTAATTTTAATTAATTCTGTATTTGAATCTTATTTACAAAATAACCCATGCAGATTCAGCTGATTTTGATCTGCGTTGGAAATTTTATAACGTTAAATTTATATTCATTTTAAACAGACGGAATGTAATTCCAGATTCCTGAAATTTTCAGCATTTCAAGTCCGGGCTGTTTTTCGCCATAGCCGAATATTCCGATGTATTTTGAAGCACAGGATCTACAGTCGGTTCCGAAATATAACGTAGGCAGATTATTCACCGTCAGCTTTCCCAGATAAAGCCTGTCTTGTAAAGTTTCTTCAGCCATTCCGTTGTTTAGCAGCTCGTTTTCGGACAGCACTTTTCCCTGATCATAAAGCGGCAAAACAGGAAAACCGGATTCATAGGGCGTAAACAGAATGGTATTTCCGTTTCCGCATTGGCAACAGGTAAATGGTATCTCAGCCGACCGGCCGATCTCCTCATTGATGAAGAGGTCTTTTTCCAGTGCCGCCTTTTTACCGACGGTGATTTTTTCTGAAATGGGATATAAATTCATATTTTATTTCTGGATAACCGTTCCTGCCAGGTTGTTGTACTTTCCGCTCGGGCTTTTTACGATGGTTACTTTGATGTATCCTTCCTGCGCCAGTTTGTTCCATGTTTTCTGATAGCCGGTCATGGGATCGATCGGGATTTTCCACATCATCTGCGCCCCGCCGCCTACCTGGCCGAACCACGGAATCACATCGGCAAGCTGTCCCTGAAAAGAAAGCAGATTGTTCAGAACGTCGATTTCATAATAAAAGTCATAGGATTTTTCCGGCATATTAAGTGCTCTCTGGCTGAAGGTGTAGCGGTATCCTTTAACAATCGGGCTGGTAAAGCTTCCGCCTAAGGTCGGAACCCCGGTGCCGCTATAGCTGCCGACTGCCCCGCTGTAGCGGTCGTACTTCTGTCCGGCAGCCAACGGAACATTATCGATGATATTGTATCCGCCGTTGGCAGGAGGCCAGCCGCCGTTCAGGTTATTGTTTTTAAATAAGGTTTCCAGACTGCTCCAGTTTCCTTCTTTGTACAGATTAAAAATTTCATTCCGTAATGACCGGCTTACTTTGCCGGAAGGGTCGTAGGTTTTTGCAAGCGCGTCGGCATTCCGGTAAAACAAAGTCATGACAGGCGGAATCCCGCTTTCCGAAACCTCACTGTCCGAAGAACATCCCACCGATAAGAAAGGGATGGTAAAAAGTAAAAGATACTTCAATAATTTGTTCATGGTTAAAGTTTTTTTATGTCCGTAAATTTAATGAGATATTCCGTTCATACAATACGGAGAGCAAAAAAAACCTTCAGACTCAGAAGCTGAAGGTGGAAATACAGATAAATTCTTTTCTTAATTGATGTTCAGATAGTCCTTAATAATTTTCAGGACGCCGAAATTATCATTGGAGCAAGCCTCAAAACTGGCTGCTTTTTTTACAGAGGGATGCGCATTTTTCATGGCGTAAGAATATTTGGAATTTTCCAGCATCTGGATGTCATTCATATAATCCCCGAAAGCCATCGTCTGTTGCGGAGTAATGTTCAGCGCTTTCTGAAGTTTCTCCAGCGCAGCCCCCTTATTGATATTTTTATTCATGATATCAAGCCAGTACTGTCCGGAAACCACGATATCGAGATCATACTTTTCAAACTCCTTCAGCTCCGGGTACACGTTCAGCTCAGATCCGCCGGAATGATAAACGGCAATCTTGAAAATGCTGTCATTAATTTCCTCCGTAAGATCGTTCCTGCGCTCGCTGTCTGCGTAAAACTGTGAGATATAATCGATAAAATCCTGGTTATCGGTATCAAAATATGCTTTTTTCTTGCCTGAAAGCACTGCTGTAGCTCCCGGAATCGTACGGATCTTCGCAATGATCTCGGCAATATATTGCGGGTCCAGTTTATCAGCAAAAAGTTCTTCATTTTTATAAATAACGTAGCCTCCGTTTTCTGCGATAAACGCCATTTCGCTCTCCGTACTGCCGAAATACTTTGTAATTCCGTGCATCTGCCTTCCGCTCGCAGGAACGAATAGTATGTTTCTTTTTTTAAGTTCTTCGTAGATTTCCGGAAATTCTGGGCTTACTTCGTGTAAAGAATTCAGAAAAGTCCCGTCCATATCGGTTACGATCATCCTTATATCCTCCATAAAAATATTCTTCAGTAGTTGAATTTAACGGCAAATATATTATATAAAAAATTAACCGCTCTATAAGGAGTGCAAACAGCTTGCCTTTGTTTCAGGACGTTCTTTTTTAATCACAACCTGGTAATTCATTCATTTTCAAATTAATGCCTAAATACCTAATAATAATTACAAATATGATAAACAATTGTACACTTATTAATAAAATTCATAAATTTACATCACCATTGATCACAAAAAAACAATTAACCCTGAACAACTGCAAGCAGTGAAAAGAAGCCAGCTGATCATATTATGTATTTTGTTTTTCTGTGTAAAAGCTTTTGCCCAACCGAAAAAAAATGCTTCCGACCTTAAAAATAAAGTCGCGAAAAATTCAAGGCTGTTCGAAACCAACATTAATAAAGCATACCTTGATCTGGACGGGCTTATTAAAGAATCCAGACAAGTGAAAGATTCACTTTCCGAAATGAAACTGCTGGAAAGAAAATGCCGATATTTTTACAGTAAAAACCAGATCGACAGCCTTGTTATTGCATCTGAACAGCTGCAGAATATTTCCGGCAATTACGGCAACAAGTATTATGAAGCCATGGCCAATGTATATCTTGCAGAAACCTATTCCGTAAATAAATTTCACGATAAAGCTATTTTTTATCTGAATAACGCCTACACTACCCTTCAAAAAGACGAGTCCGGAAGTAAAAAGATTTTCTACGCCAAAGCCAATGTCCTGAGCAGCTTTGCCAATGTGTACATCGATAAGAACAAGCCTGAAAATGCAGTACGGAAACTCCGGGAAGAAATAAGGAGCGGTTCCGAGTTGAAAAACAGGAATGAGCTTGCTGCTTTCCAGTATCTCAATTATGCCAATATCTCGAATGCCTATTCGCAATACAATCTGGATTCCGCCTATTATTTTGCCCGGAAATCGATCGAGATCAAACCTGAAAGTATTTCAGAGGATAAATCCATGATCGACAATTATACCGTTATGGGAAAGTATTACGAATACATGAAAGATTATGACAATGCCGTAAAAAATTTCCACAAAGCCTTAAAGATCGGAAAACGGACAGGTATTGAACTGAATATTAACAGCATCTATAAATCGTTAAAAGAAATCTATCTTCAGCAAAACCAGAAAGACAGTGCCGATTTCTATGAGAATAAGATGAAGCAGTACTACCTCCAGATGCTCCAGAGCAAATACAATTCTTTACAGGAAGTAATCAGTAAAGAGGAACAGGAACAATCTTCCCACAGGAAGCTTCTGCTTTTAGGTATTTTGCTGGCATTGGTTTTAGGAATTTCACTATTCCTGTTTTTTAAATTCAAAAAGAAAAATACAGCAGAAGAACCGGAAAAAACAAATGTTGAATCTCAGCCCACTACAAACCTTCATGAAACATACAAAAGCCTTATCAGCCTACTGGAAAATCATGACCCTGGTTTTATGTTTGCCTTTGAAAGCGTATTTCCTGGATTTTCTGAGAAGTTGCTGAAAATAAGCCCCGACCTTCAACAGTCGGAACTGGAATTCTGCGCTTTGTTGAAATTAAAATTAACGACAAAGGAAATTGCTAAATATACTTTCATTGAAACGCGGACGGTGCAAAACAAAAAATACAGGCTCCGTAAGAAACTGGAAATTCCTCAGCAACTCGATATTTATTACTGGATCGACAGCATCTGATTCCATTTAAAATTTTCCCCATTGTTTTCATCTCAATTACAAATACGCTAATTTGAATTGAATTTAATTACCATTTTACCAATACCGTATCAGTATGATATTACATACAACGATTCCCTGATTTTTATAAAAATTCAAAATTACAGCAATATCTGTTTTTATAAAATCCATACATTTTAGTATAAAATCATTAAAAAAGTATCAAATGAGTATGTCCTTTTTTGATAATTTGCAACAAAAAAGATGTTTTTACCGGATCAATCTACAAATTTGTCCACAGTTTTTCAGTAAAAGAAACTCACCGAAACCACAATTTATTTACCTCTGAAAATCATTATTTTTTTCACTTTTTTAAAACATTCTTTATTATGGAAAAAAACTCTTTTTTTAATTTCAGAAAGGCCCTTATTGTTTGCGGAGTCGGTCTGAATGTTTTGGCATCTGCACAACAATGGGGTAACGCCGGTGCCTCCGCTATGGTATCAGCAGGCAACAGCAGTTTCAATAATTTGATTGTGGATGCTTCCGGAAATTACTATATCTCTTACTATGATGTATCCGTAGGAAAAGGTTCCGTACAGAAGTTCGACGGGACGTCATGGTCCTACATGGGAGGTTCTCCGGGGATTACAACGGGAGTAGCTACCTACAATTCCCTTACAGCAGATTCTCAGGGAAACATCTATTACAGCAACCAGGCCAGCTATCCGAGTACGGGAATGGAAGTAAGAAAATTCAGCGGAGGGTCCTGGGGATCGCTCCCAATGGCTACGACAACCAGTATTAACTTTCACGCCCTTATTTCATCGCCGTCCAATGTGCTTTTTGCTTATAGCACAGACGGATCCGGGACTGTCAGAAGATACAATTCCACCAGCGCAGCCTGGGAGCAGGTAGGAAATGCCGGATTCCCCGGAGGTGCCACCTTTCCTAAAATAGCGATAGGCTCTAATAATGTACTCTATGCCTGCCAGATTACTTCCGGAGTACTGAATGTTTATAAAATCAACGGCAATGCAACCTCATCGGATTCCTGGACCCTTGTGGGAGGAGCTGCAGTAGGCAACGCCTACAGTTCGGACAATTCTTATTCCGATATTGCCGTGGATGGCAACAATACCCCTTATGTAGTATATGTATCGAGTACGGCAGAAGGAAAAAAACTGAACGTAAAGAAATTTTCAGGAACTTCCTGGACACCGATCGGCGCCGCAAACTTCTCGGATACGGTAGTGAACAATACAGCTATTGCCGTAACGCCGGCAGGAGCACCTTACGTCGTGGCAAGCATATGGGACAGCTCCAATGCCAACCATGGAAGAAACAGTGTATACCGCTTCAATACGACTTCAGGAAGCTGGGAAAAATTCGGAGATCCTTTCATTTCTACGGCAGCTTCTACCTATTGCGATATTGCCGTGGATCCGGTAAACAATTATATAGTGGTAGCCTATTCCGAAAGCGGAACAAAAATAAGAAGGATGTCTATGAATTTATTGGGTGTAAATGATGTTAAAACAGCTGATACTTTCGGAGTTTACCCGAATCCTACTGACGGCACGGTATACGTCAAAGACGGAAGAAAAATCAGATCTCTAGAAGTAAGCAATACAGTGGGACAAATTATCGCGGCAAGAATTTCAGGACAGCAGGTTGATATTTCCGCAGCTCCAAAAGGTGTTTATTTTGTAAAAGCAACCTTTGAAGACGGTAAAACTTCAGTGAAAAAACTCGTAAAAAAATAGATGATTGAATCATCATTGATCATTAGTATATTAAGAAAGCCCGGTAATTTCACATGAAATGTCCGGGCTTTTATTTGCTGCGGATCCTAGCCATCCGTTTTAAATTCTCAACTATATCGAAGAACCGAATTTAGTAAATGATTCACCTTCTGATTTTCCGATCTCCGATCAACCGATTTCTAATCGTTTGTTCAAATCATTAATCCGTGGGTATTCTTCACCTGCGCCATGACAAAAGTACTGTGCGTGCTTCCTATAGAAGGGACGGCTCCCAGAATGTTGAACACGAAATTCTGATACTGCTTCATATCACGTACATGGACTTTCAGCAGAAAATCAAAATCTCCCGAAATGCTGTAGCATTCTGCCACTTCTTCAATTTCCAGGATCTCACGCTCAAACTCTACCGCCAGATAGCTGTCGTTGCTTTTTAGCTTGAGCTGGCAATAAACCGTAAAACCTAGATTCAGCTTTTCGGCATCCAGGATAGCCGCATATTTTTTCACGTACCCTTCCTGTTCAAGTCTCTTTACCCTTTCAAAAACGGGAGACGGGGAAAGATTAACTTCTTTTGCCAGCTCTTTTACCGTTAATTTTGCGTCACTCTGAAGCAGTCTCAGCAGCTGCATATCCTTACTGTCAAGGTTTTCCATAGAATATTATCCTTTTATAGGTGATCAATTATACAAATGTATAGAATAATATTCTTTTTAATCAATGTTTTAAAGTTTAATTTACTTAATTTATAAATAATTATCAATAATATATCCTTTATATGTAATTTTACACAAAACAAAACACCGGAATAAGGTATATGTTTTAAGTAAAATATAAGGGAATATTTTATACCGAGATCACTCTGATTGGGGAGTGGTCTCACTTTTAAAATTTAATTATAAACCCATTAAAAATTTTCATTTAAAGTACATCATTAAGTTATACTTAAATTAATCTTAGGGAGAGCAGCATTATGTAAAATAAGGCTGCTTTTTGTTTTTGGTGTTTAAAGCCGTTGGAATATAAACCATTTTCATCATCATATCCTTGGGTTTCCAGCGTCTCTTATAGGTTTTTTATAACAAACAATACCGTTTGACGGTAAGTCCCCGCCAGTTAGATTAGCAGGAAAAATTTCGGTTTCCTCTCCCAGCTTATTATTTGGTTCTTCTTTGGGTTCATGTTGTTATTTCGGAAGTTCAGGAAGCGTTACAATTTCAGGTTCTGAAGACAAAGTTCTTAAAAAGGCTTCCAGCTGGTAAATTTCTTCATCCGACAGCTCCAGCATCCTCACCATCCCTGATTTCTGTGATTGCAGAGCAACACCTCCATGAACTGTCGCTCTTTTCTGGGAATGCTCAGGATTTCCCCTACTGTAAAAACGGATTACTTCCGTTAAGGTTTTCATAGAACCATTGTGGAACCACGGCCCCGTCCGGGATACTTCCCTTAAGCCCGGCACCCTGAATTTCCCTGCATCTTCCGTATTTTTCGTAACCAGATACCTTCCCAGGTCTTCTCCTTTCTCGCCCATCAGGGAGGTTCCTATATTTTCAAACCGGTTATTGGAAAAATACCCCGAATTGTGGCAGTTCATGCATTGTGCTTTTGTACGGAAAAGATGCAGGCCCATCAGTTCATCGTTGGTATAAGCATCCGATCTTCCGTCAATAAAAAGATCAAATTTGCCGGGTCTGCTTTTTACCGTCCTTTCAAAAATGGCGATGGCTCTGGAAATCCGGTCTTTGGTCACCGATTTATCACCGAATGCTTTCTCAAACAACACTTCATATCCTTTGATCTTTGAAATTTTTCCGGCGGCAATATCGATGTGCTCTCCCATTTCTTTTGCATCCTCGATCGGCATCCGGGATTGCGCTTCCAGCGTCTTGGCACGGCCGTCCCAAAAGAGCGAACGGGCATAAGCCACGTTGAGAATACTCATGGCGTTACGGGTTCCGGACTGGCGGTCGTGGCCGAAGGAAAACGTCCTGTTGTCGCACCAGCCCAGTTCCGGGTCATGGCATGAAGCACAGGCAATCTGGTTGGATTTCGAAAGCCTCGGATCAAAAAAAAGCGTTTTCCCCAGCAATTCCTTCTCCGGCGAATACGGATTATTTTCAGGGAAAGGCGTTTCAGGCAGATGACCGATCTCTACAAAAGACGGTAGCGATTCGGGATCGAGAACCGGTTTCGGCCACTGCGAAGCATCACCGGAAGAATAGAGTTTCCTCAGGTGATCCATAAAAGCATTTTTCCGGCTGATCTCTTTTTGTACGGCATTGCTCAGGCAGTTATGCAGAAGCGAAGCCACAAGAAACAAAAGCAGGATCCAACTCAAAGCGTTCTTCATGACGGTCAGACATTTTCGCAAAAATAGGATATTTTAAATTGTATTGATTCCAGTAACTTAGAGTTTCAATAGAAATCAGACAAACAGGCTGAAAGTCGGAAGACGGAAGTTTTTTTCAAAGCATATTTACCGGTAGTAAATTGAGCGGAAGCCGGCTGTATTTTATGACCAAGCTTTTCTTAAATAATGGTGTATAATAAGTTTAATAGGCGTTTCACTAAAAAAAGTAATCCTATGAATAATTTTAATTTCCTCTGTAAACAGATGGGTCATATTAATCAAGAATATGCTTTTGTGTTTCACAGATAAGCAGAAAGGCTTTGTCTGACTTTGTGGAGTTCGATATTTCTTGATAATTGATAATATGAAATTTATTTTAACGTGAATTCGACCATATTCAAATGTTTGATTAATTCAAAAATAAATTTAAGGCTTATTTAAATAGAATTCCTCCTGGTTGAACAAATGAACGGTTCACATTTCTGATTTTATCCTATCCTGTTCTGTAGAAAGCCATCCCTTTGGGACTTTAAGACAATATAAATCCAGCCTTATTCAATTTGAATCAGGTTTTATCAGAACCCTTGATCTTTTTTTACAAAAGAAACTTCCGACATCCAGCATCCCTCTTCCAGCCTTTTAATCCGATTTAAACTGATTAATATTAACCATTATTTTCACGGCTGTTTGATAAAAATTTCCCGATTGTTTCTATACTTGAGAAGTAATAGGCTTATATTTAGGCTTTCATTCGAATAACAAACGAACTTACATGCAGATATTATCCATGAAAACCGCCACTTCTGCAGCAGCGATCTGCTTCAGCACGGTTGTTTTTGCCCAGCAGAATTACTCGGTGAGCGGTACGGTGAAAGACCGGAAAAACGGTGAATTGCTTATCGGCGTTACCGTAAAGGTAGCGGAAGATCCCGGTATTTCCGTCATATCAAATGACTACGGCTTTTATTCTTTATCGCTGCCAAAAGGAAACTATCACCTGATTATTTCCAACCCCGGCTTTAAAGACTTCCGGCAGGAAATTACAATAGAAGACAATACCAAACAGGATCTGCTGCTGGATTCGGGAGAAACTGAAGACCGAACGGCTACCATCGATGAAGTAGTGGTTTCAGGTATCAAAAAAGATAAAAACCTGAGTTCGGCCCAGATGGGTACGGAAACGATCAACATCAAGAATATTGAAAAGCTTCCCGTCCTGTTCGGGGAAAGGGACGTGATGAAAACCATCCAGCTTCTGCCGGGAATCAAGAGTAACGGAGAAGGAAACAGCGGATTCAGCGTGCGCGGCGGTGCTACCGACCAGAACCTCATCCTGCTGGATGAAGCTACGGTTTATAATGCCTCCCACTTATTGGGATTCTTCAGTACCTTCAACAGCGATGCGCTGAAAGACGCAAGCATCATCAAGGGGAACAGTCCGGCACAATACGGCGGAAGGCTTTCTTCAGTACTCGATGTAAAGATGAAAGACGGGAGCAACAAAGAGTATAACGTCAACGGAGGAATCGGGATCATCAGCAGCAGATTAAGCGTGGAAGGACCCATCCAGAAAGAAAAATCATCATTCATCGTTTCGGGAAGAAGGACATATGCCGATTTATTTTTAAAAGCGACGGATGATTTCAAAGACAACAAGCTGTATTTCTACGACCTGAATTTAAAAGCCAATTACCAGGTAAATGACAATAACCGGTTGTATTTATCCGGATATTTCGGGCGCGATGTGCTGGGGCTGGGTGATACCTTTGCTTCAAACTGGGGAAATACCACCGCGACACTACGCTGGAACAGCATCGTCAGCAGTAAACTGTTTTCCAATACCTCGCTGATCTACAGCAATTACAACTACAATTTCAGCGTAAGCAGCAACAACAATACCTTCGGGCTGTCTTCCAAAATCGAAGACTGGAACCTGAAACAGGATTTCACGTGGTTTGCCGGCAATAAACATTCGGTGAAGTTCGGGCTGCAGTCAATTTATCATATCATTACGCCGAGCAGTGCTTCGGGAACGAGCGTGAGCAGCTACCCGAGAAACCCGAGGCATTCCTGGGAAAATGCCTTATACATCAATGATGATTTTAAAGCGACTGAAAAACTGACCATTAATTACGGGCTGAGGCTTTCACTGTTCAGCGTCCTGGGAGGTGATACCTATAACTTCTATGAAAAGGGAGCACTTACCGGCTCGGAATTTTTGGCTAAAGGTAAATTCGGAAAAACGTATGTGAATGCCGAACCGAGAATTACCGCCAATTACCGCCTGAATGAAGTCAGCAGCATCAAAGGAGGCTATGCCCGGAATACGCAGAACCTTCATCTTTTAAGCAACAGCGGAAGCGGAAATCCCACGGACCAGTGGATCGGAACCAGCTACACGGTGAAGCCGGAGATTGCAGACCAGGTAAGCTTCGGCTACAGCCGGAATTTCAGCGACAACAATTATGAATTGAATGCTGAGGTGTACTACAAATCCATGCAGAACCAGATCGATTACAAAAACGGTGCGCAGATCACGTTCGATACCGCGGCCGATGTTGAAAGCGAACTCCTGTTCGGGAAAGGCAGGGCTTACGGACTGGAGCTGATCGCCAAGAAGAAAAGCGGAAAGCTTACCGGCTGGATCTCTTACACCTTGTCCAAAACCGAAAGAAAGATTGAAGGAATCAATGATAACCAATGGTATAATGCGAGGATAGACAAGACCCACGACCTGGCGGTGGTTGCCACGTATCAACTGAATCCCAAATGGTCTTTTTCAGGATTATTTGTATACAGCACCGGGAATGCCGTCACTTTCCCGACCGGAAAATATGTACTGAATGATCAGGCAATCCTCCAGTACAGCAGCAGGAACGCCGACCGGATGCCGGCCTATCACAGGATGGACCTGAATGCGACATACGAACCTGAGAGCAGCAAGCGTTTCAGAGGTTCCTGGTCGTTTGGGGTCTACAATATTTACGGAAGGGAAAATGCTTATTCCATCGCCTTTAAAGACAATCCGGACAATCCGGGAAGTTACCGTGCCGTGCAGACTTCGCTGTTCCGTTGGGTTCCGAATATTACCTATAATTTTAAATTTTAACCGATGAAGAATCTGTTTTTAAGTATATTATCCCTGTTGTTTCTGGCCTCATGCGAAAAAGACATCGATCTTGACCTGGACGACCAAAGCGGAAAGATCGTGATCGAAGGAAATATCACAGACGGGACCGGGCCTTATCTTATTAAAATCACCAAATCGGTGCCTTACGACTCGCCTCACCCCTACACTGCTATTGAAAATGCTCAGGTTGTGGTAAGCGACAATATGGGGCAAACCGAAACCCTGACCTACGCCGGAGACGGATATTACGTAACCAATACCTTTACCACCCAGCCGGGAAGAACCTACATGCTGAAAGTAATTGCGGAAGGACAGCAATATTCTGCCCAGAGCACCATGCCCCAACCGGTGTCTTTCGAAGGACTGGATCAGGATTCTTTCCTTGTAGCCGGAGAAACCACCTATACCCTGCTGCCGCTTTTTACCGATCCCCCGGCACTCGGCAACCGATATCTTTTCATCTATTCGGTAAACAATGGCTCCGAGAGGTATTTTGCTGAATTTTCCGATAACGTGAATAACGGGCTTCCCAACCAAAGGCCCCTGCTGATGCCTAATGATGAAGACGGCGTCAAGGTAAAGCCAGGAGATACCATTCATGTGGAAATGCAGTGTATCGACCAGAATATATTTACCTATTATTCCGCCCTGCTCCAGATTCTGGATGGCGGCGCAGGATCAGGCGTAACACCAGCCAATCCGCCAAGCAACATCAGCAACGGCGCACTCGGGTATTTTTCGGCACATACGGTAAAAAAGAAAGACCAGGTAATTCAATAAAAACCAAAAGGCTGTCCGGTATTTTAGGAACAGCCTTTTTTGTTTCTATATAAAGAATTTACGTTTTTAAAATATTTTGTAGAATTAATTCTACCTGATGTAACAAATATTCCCGCTGAAGTGTCTTATGGTTAGAAACCTAGTTTACATGAAAAACATTTTGATGCCTATTGCTTTTTTGGCAGGTATCCTCACCTTTGCACAAACGGAGAAGGACACCCTCAAATCTAAAGAAAAAGCCATTGAAGGCGTTACCGTTACGGTAAGAAAACCCACCATAGAATCCAAAGTCGACAGAACCGTCTTCAATGTTGCCAACAGCTCGGTACTTGCCGGAAACACGACCTGGGATGTCCTGAGAATGACTCCTCTGGTAAGCATCGATAATAACGATGCCATTAAAGCGGAAGGCGAAACGGTTACCGTTTATATCAACGACCGGAAATCCGTTTTTACAGGAAAAGAATTAAAAGAATATTTAAAAACCATTCCGGCCGACAACCTGATGAAGATCGAAGTGATTACCAGTCCATCTTCACGGTATGAAGCGACCGGGTCCGTGATCAATATCGTACTGAAAAAGCGGGATGACGAAGGATTCAAAGGAAGTGTCACTTTAAACAACCGTCAGAATACCAAAAATTCACAATATTCTAATTTAAACGTCAACTACCATAAGAAAAACTTTACCCAGACCCTGATCGGAAGCTACGGCAACAATACCAATGTGCAAAGCAATTCCAGTATTCAGACAATATACGCAGACAATTCGACCACCTTTAGGAATTCAAAAACAATAAATCAGTCCCAAAGCCCTTCCCTTTCATCAACTTCGGAATTTGAACTCAACAGCAAAAATACGGTAGGGCTTATCCTGGAATATTACCAGAGCAACTCAGAGTCTACTGCGGAAGCCGACGGGCTGAAAAATATAAACGGTGAAGAATTCAGCAATTCCTATATGCAAAGCCAGAACTCAAGCGGGCTGAACCGGAATTTCGGGACCAACCTTTTCTACAAATGGTATGATAAGGAAAAAAATAAGATCCTGGATGTGAATCTGGGCAGCAATTATTACGGTGATTCCAGCAACGACTATTTTGTTAAAAATATGATTGATGCCGCGAATGTCATTCAGAACCAGCAAATCGGTGTTCTTACCGATACCGAAAACAGGAATTATTATCTAAAGGTGGACTACACGCAGCCCATCGGAAAGTCGGGAGGCAATTTTGAGGTTGGGGGAAAAATGAATTTCAATAATAATGTCATTCCAAACAGCCTTTACGGAAATATGCTTTTAGGACTCAGCAGCCATGACGTTTTCCATTACGAGGACAACATCAACTCGCTTTACGCTAATTACAGCAAGACCTTTTTCAAAAAACTGGAAACCCGGATCGGGCTCCGTTACGAACATATCGATTATAAAATCCGGCAGGATATTGCAGGTACTTCCCGAAAGGATTCTTATGGCAAACTGCTGCCAAATATTTTGCTAAAATATTCTTTCTCCGATAAATATGATCTGAGTTTAACGTACAGCAAAAATATCTGGCGCCCATGGTATGCGGAATTTAACCCTTTCCTGATTCCCAACAGCGATGGATTCTACACCAGAGGAAACATCAGCCTGGAACCTAACCCGAGCGACCGGCTTTATATGAAACTGGGAATTCTTAAAAAATATTTTATTTCCGCCAGATATATGTTCACTGACCAAGATTACTGGACCGATTATATTACGGAAGGAAACAGAACCATTTCTCAGGAATCCAACTTTGCAGGAAAGGTACATAAGTACTATGTATTCGCCAATACAAACCAGACGTTTTTCAAAAATAAATTCACGGTAAATCTCGGATTGGGATGGTATTATATCGACAACAGCGATTTTAATCAGAAAAACGGATTAAGCAATGCAAACAATTACATCAGTTATCTGAGCGCCTCCACCAATCTTTCGTATACCAATCTTTTTAATAAGAACATCAACATCAGCGCGTGGGTTGAGGTTTCCAATCAGAACAACGGAAACTCCGTTACCAACAAACCGAATGTTTTCCATAATATTTCGGCAACGAAAATATTCCCGAAAACCCAGATGGAAGTCAGCCTTCAGCTGATGAATATTTTCCAGCGGCCGAATTACGACGCGACCACTTTTGTACAGGGCGGAACGTTCAGGAATGCTTCCAAATGGGACTGGTACGGTGCATCAATTTCATTTGTCAAACGTTTCGGAAATCAGAAAGTGAAAGATAACATCAAAACCGATGTCGAAAAAAGCGAAGGCGGCGGAAAATAGTTAATTCCAATTGTAAAATCCGCAAATTGGATACCCAGGGCCTATTCTAAATAAATCTAAGATTAAAGCTTAAAATCCCGTTACTGTAACCATACGGATGAATTAATTACATTCAGGTATTTATAAAAATTGCAGAAAGCAACATCCGATGGATTGCTTTCTGCATTTTTTGAAACTCTTACAAGAGTTAGATCAGCTGTAAAAGTTACCTGATTACTGCTTACGGATGCGGTATAATTTTCCGCCGTCCGTTACGGTATACAAATTACTGTCGAGACCTTGGGTAATATCTCTGAAACGTTGGTTTTCACTGGCGAGAAGTCTTTCCTCACCGATTACTCTATTGTTATCAATGACCAGTCGGGCAATATGCATCCCGCTTAATGACGCAACAAAGAGGTTGTTCTGCCATTCAGGAATTGTGTTTCCTTTATAAAAGGTAATTCCGCTTGGCGAAATCACAGGATCCCAGTAATATACCGGTTGTTCCATTCCCGATTGCTGCTGGATTCCGTTTCCGATGGTCGCACCGCTGTATTCAATTCCATAGGTGATCGTTGGCCAGCCGTAATTTTTACCCGCCTGTACCCTGTTGATTTCATCTCCACCTCTCGGACCGTGCTCACTCTGCCACAATTCCCCGGTTACCGGATGAATGGCAATTCCCTGAGGATTTCTATGCCCGATACTGTATAGTTCCGGCAATGCCCCCGATTGTGTAAAGGCAGGATTTCCTGGCGCAGGCTGTCCGCTGGTGGTAATTCTTAAAATCTTTCCTAAAGCAGCGGTTACCGACTGTGCCAAAGGTCGTGTTGAAATATCCGAACGTTCTCCGGTACTGATGAATAGGTTTCCGGTATTGTCGAACAAAATCCGTCCGCCATAGTGAAGATTTCCCACATTGGCCGAAGGAGCCGCTCTGTAAATGACCACCGGGTTTTCAATCACAGTTTCATTATTTGAAAGTCTTCCTTTGGCTACTGAAGTTAAATTTCCTCCCGAAACATTTTCAGAAAACACCCAATATACCATCCGGTTGGATGAAAACTGGGGGTCTACACAAACTCCCAGCAATCCTCCCTGGCCTCCGGAGTTCACTGCAGGAAGCCCTGTAATCGCACTGCTGACAGTCCCGGTCGTACTGACGATCCTCATCGTTCCTGCTTTTTCAGTAACGAGCAATCTGCCGTCCGGCAGGCTGGTAATTCCCCATGGTGAAGATAATGCTGAAGTGACTACTTCCCCTACATAAGCAGTGGATGTTTTTACGCCGTTGGCGCGTGTCTGTCCCGGGAAAGCCGGCTGATAACTGGTATTGGCGGCGTTGTTTTCTACCGGAGGAAGTACGGGTCCGTCATTCCCGTTTTCATCGATCGTTTCAGAGCAGCTGGCAAGCAACATTGATGCTGCAACAAGCATCTGGTAAGTTGTTGTTTTCATATAATCAAATTTTGGTGATTCGGTAATAATTTCAATTTTTGTGTAACAATTTTTTTGCCGAAAATTATTTTTGGACAACTTTTTGCTAAGTATAATCAATTGGTTGCACAGAATCAAATTGTTCAGCCGGTGCTGGCATAATAATTATATCTATTCCAAAAAAAATTAAATCCCCGTTTTCTTTTAAAAAAGTTTAAGGAAGATTTTTAAAAACAGGAACAAAGAATATGGTAATTTTCAGCTAAATGCTAATTATGGCATGAATATTATTGTAAGTATACCAAAACCTAAGAGATGGAAAATTTATCAGAAAACAAAGAATTAATAAAGAGCTATTTACATCATATTATCCGGCAGCAATTTAATACTGAAATAGACCTTACCGACGAATACACGTTTACGGAAAACCTGGTATCAAGGAAGCCCATTATTGCAACTACCTTCTCAGATAAAATCCTGTCGGATCCTGAGATGAAACGGTTTCTCACTTCCCTTATTACTGAAATCAATACCGGAAGCTGCAGTATCCAATCGATGAAAATGAAGCTCAGAAATTACCTTAATGAAGGCTGGAGCTCATTCAGAAGAATTATTTAAGATATGAGAATATAAACAGAAGTCCCTGCAAAATGATGCAGGGACTTCTGTTTTTTTTTAAATCACCTTTTATTCTACTGCAGATATTGCGCTACTTTATCTTCAAGGTCTTCCAGATTGAAAGGTTTTGCCACGTAATCGTCTGCCTGTGCCTCTTTGGCAAGAGCCACAATATCATTGTTGGCCGTTACATAAATAACCGGAATACTTTTAAATTCCTCGTGGTTTTTCAGAAGCCTGGTTGCCTCTACTCCGCCAATTTTTGGAATCCAGTTATCCATCAGGATCACATCCGGCTGATATTGGGCTACTTTCTCCAGAATATCGTGCGAGGTTTCTGAAATTTCCACATGATAACCGTTTTCTTCAAAGATGATTGTAATCACCTCAAGAATGGTATTATCATCATCGAAAATCAGGATTTTCTTTTTACTCATACTAATTTTATAATTTTAACGTAGTTAGGGGTTTTACTTTTATTTTAAAGCTGATTAATATAATCCGCTAAGTTACCGGAATTAATAATCAAATCATAATCAATTTCTTCCACTGCCTGTTTCGGCATATAGTTTACTTCCGCCGTTTCGGGATCCTGGATCCAGACCCGCCCTCTGTTTTTCTTGATATAGGCCAGGCCTTCCACTCCGTCTGCATTGGCTCCGGAAAGCAGGATGCCGATGAGGCTTTCCCCGTAAATTTCCGCTGCCGATCTGAAGGTAACATCAATTGACGGGCGTGAGTAGTTCATCTTCTCGGAACTGTCCAGCGACATGGTTTTCTTATTTTCAAACAGCAGGTGGTAATCTGCCGGCGCAATGTATATCTTATTTTTCTGAACGTCGGTCTTATCTTCAATTTCAATCACTTCCACCGGAGAAAACTGCTGCAGCAGGGTCTGCAGGATGTTCGTTGCCGGTGCTTTCCGGTGCACTACCAGAAGAATAGGAAAGCTGAGCGGATCGTCCAGTTTCTTGATCATCTCCATAATCACCTGAAGGCTTCCCGCAGAACCGCCTATTACGATTAATTCGGTATTGGTGTCATTCATCTTCATGGGTAAAGTTTTAGTGGTGATCTACCTTTTTCCAGATTTTCTGATCATCGACCTGATGGTAATTCCTGTCTAATTTAGAAAATCTTATTGTTTCTTTTGCACCCAATGCCAAAAATCCCAGATTTTCCAGGCTGTTATCGAACAACCGGAATACCCTTTCCTGCAAACCGCGGTCGAAATAGATGAGGACGTTACGGCAGATAATTAACTGAAAACTGTTAAAAGAGCTGTCTGAAACCAGGTTATGCGTTGAAAGGATCAGCTTTTCCTGAAGGCTTTTATCAAACCTCACACTGTCATAGTTTGCGGTATAATAATCTGAAAAATCCTTTTTGCCCCCAGACTGGATGTAGTTTTCGGAATACAGCTTCATCTGCTGCAGCGGAAAAACCCCTGCTCTTGCCGTTTCAAGTACCGACGGATTAAGGTCGGTCCCGTAAATCAAGGATTTCTGGTACAGGTTGGCCTCCTTCAGCAGAATAGCCATGGAATAGGCTTCTTCTCCCGTAGAGCATCCCGCTACCCAGATCCTGATCAGCGGATATGTACCCAGCTGCGGCAGGATTTTTTCCCTCAGGGCTTTAAAAAACTGGGGATCCCGGAACATTTCGGTTACGTTTACGGTAATCTCTTCGATGAACCGCTTCAGATATTCGGGATCGTTAAGGATCGTATATCTCAATTCTGCAAAACTGGTAAACCTATCGATCAGACATATCCGGTTGACCCTGCGCTTGAACGAAGCGCGGCTGTATTCCGAAAAGTCGTAACCGTACATATCATAGACATCCTTGATCAGATATTCTACTTCTTCATCTTTTATAATACTAGGTTCCAGCATTTACGTCAGTTTTTCAATAGCTGTTATCAGTTTATCCACATCGATCGGCTTGGAGATGTAATCTTCTGCGCCCGCATCCAGGCATTTCTGCCGGTCTTCCGGCATTGCCTGGGCCGTAACGGCAATAATGGGAATATTGCTGACGGCTGGCATTTCCTTTATAATTTTTATAGCCTGGTACCCGTCTATTTCCGGCATCATCATGTCCATCAGCACCGCTTGAAACTGGTTGTCTTTTTCCAGGACCGATATGGCTTCACGGGCCATTGTACAGCTTTCAGTCTGATAGCCCCGCGCTTTTAGCGTGAGTTTCAGGGCAAATATATTGCGTGGATCATCGTCCACAATTAAAATTTTCTTATTCATCAGAATTCTGGCTGTTTAACTTTCATATAACCAAACACGAAGCAGGGAGAGCAGCTGATCGATATCCACGGGTTTTGAGATATAATCAGAAGCGCCTGCGGTAATGCATTTTTCACGTTCACCGATCATGGATTTTGCCGTGATGGCAATAATCGGTAATCTTGTAAATTTAGGCATTTTCCTGATCTCCTTTATCGTTTCGTATCCGTCCATTTCCGGCATCATCATATCCATCAGGATCACATCGATATCCGGATTTTCTTTGATCTGCTGCAGGGCATGTTTCCCATCCATGGCTACAACTGCCTCCACTTTGTATTTCTCCAGGGCTTTCGTTAAGGAGAAAATATTCCGTACATCATCGTCCGTGATCAGGATTTTTTTACCGCTTAAAACCTCCGTTAAAGATCCCAAAGCTTTATTCCTAACTGTTTCAATGGAGTTGTTCTTTTCTTCAACAAGATGTAAAAACAAGCCGACTTCATCCAGGATTCTCTGGTAAGAATGAGCGGTTTTTACAACAATTGAGTCTGCATACTGCTTGATTTTCAGCTCCTCGGATTTGGATAAATTTCTTTCCGTAAAAATAATGATCGGCAGATTTTCCAGTCCGTCATAGCTTTTGATGGATTCCACGATCTGGTATTCATTTCCTTTTGAAGATCCGATATCCAGGATTACACAGTCTACGTGATCGGAGGTCAGGGCTTTTACGCTGTCTTCCACATTGTTTTCGACCGAAAGCGAGATGTTGAAATTGCTTAAGAAATAAGACAAGGCACTGGCATGCTTGGCATTTTCTTCTACAATTAAAACTTTCTGCGGTCCTTTTTTCAGGGCTTCTTCAATGGTTTTAAAGACAGCTGTCATCTGATCCAGGGCGACCGGCTTGCTGATAAAATCGATGGCACCTTTCATGAGGCTTTCTTTTTTTACATGCAGCGAAGACATCATGTGAACGGGGATAAGCTTGGTATCGGCATTTGATTTTAAATCGTCCATGACCTGCCATCCGTCTTTTACCGGAAGCTGTACATCCAGCAGGATGGCATGAGGCCTAAACTGAAGGGCTGCTGCCAGACCACGGTCTCCCCTTACTTCAATCACGGCTTTGTAGTTCTGCAGGTGGGCATACTTTAGTAAAGCTTTGGCAAAATTCGTATCGTCTTCGATGATGAGGATTACTTTGTCATCTTTTTCGATCTGGTTACGGTCGTCGTCTACATTGTCCGGAATTTTGAGGGTATTTATTTCTTCTTTTATCTCTTCCTCTCCTTCACCCAGTATATGCTGGATCTCTTCTACTTCTTCACGGATTGTTTTTACAAGGTTTTGCTCATTCTCAGCCGGCTTGATTTCCGTTGCTTCTTTTATTGGAATGATCAGGCTGAATTCGCTGCCTTCATTTACTTTGCTTTTCAGTACCAGTTCGCCGCCAAGCAGCCTTGCGATTTCACGGCTGATGGATAGTCCAAGACCGGTTCCCCCGAATTTTCTCTTGGTAGAACCGTCCGCCTGCTGGAAAGCTTCGAAAATAATTTTTTGTTTGTCCTCCGGGATCCCGATTCCGGTGTCCTTTACTGAGAAGACAATAAAATCCTTCTTTTCAGGATCTTTTTTAATATGTAAGCTAATGCTGCCTTTGGTTGTAAATTTCAGGGCATTCGACAACAGGTTTCTTAATACCTGATCCACTCTTAATCGGTCGGTCTGAATGCTTTTCCAGGCATCCGCTTCAATATTGATGTTAAACAGAAGCTTTTTATCCTGGAATACGGGATTGAAGAGGTTTTTAAGGTCTCTTACCACATCTTCAATAATAACCTTCTGGTATTCGAGGGTCATTTTTCCGGATTCTATTTTGGCAAGATCCAGGATTTCATCAATCAGGGTTAAAAGGCTGCTTCCTGAACTCTGGATTACTTTTGCCGATTCGATCTGGTCTTCATTCAGGTTTTCATCAGGATTTTCAGCCATCAGCCTTGAAAGAAGAAGGATGGAATTCAGCGGGGTACGCAATTCGTGGGACATATTGGCCAGGAATTCCGATTTGTATTTGGTGCTCAGGGCCAGCTCTTCTACTTTTTTCTGAATCTCGTTGTTTCTTTCGGCGATCAGGTGGTTTTTTTCTTCCAGCAGCCTGGAACGTTCTTCCAGTTCGGCATTCGCCTGCATCAGCTCTTCCTGCTGTACTTTCAGCTCTTCTTCGGAAGCCTGTAGTTTCTGGGTCTGGGCTTCAAGTTCGGTATTTAAATTTTCCAGCTCGGAATGCTGTACCTGAAGTTCTTCCGACTGGGCCTGCGTTTCTTCCAGCAGCTGCTGTTCTTTTTCCCGGCCTTTGGCAGCACTTAAGGCAATTCCGATGTTTCGGCTGCACTCCACGAAATAGTCTATGCGATCCTGCTCGTAATTGGAAGTGGATCCCAATTCCATGATTCCGATAATTGTACCGTCGGCAAATATCGGGATGAGTAAAATGCCGTAGATCTGAATGGTGCTGCTTGCAAAAGTCACCACGAAATCATCCTGATGCAGATTGTTATATACCTGCGTCTTTTCGCTGATGTACGTCTGCCCTACCATTCCTTCTCCCGGCTCAAAAACCTTCTTCATATTGCTTTCCAGCCCGAATGCTGCCATCAGTCTCAATAAACCGTCATCGTAAAGATAGATGGAGCCGTTGATGCATTTTCCGTATTCGATGAGCTGCTGCAATGAAGCAGTAGCCACCTGTTTTACCGTTTTGTTTCCTACAAGGGATTCATTCAGTACGGCAAGGCCTTTCTGGCGCCAGTCGCTTTTATTGATGGTATCGAAAGAAAACTTCAAAGATTCGGTCATGTGGTTCAGCGATTCTACCAATTCTCCGAGGTCATCTTCTGCCGTATCCACTACTTTCTGGCTGTAATCGCCGTTGGCTACGCGGTTGGCAATCTTCTGAATAGCATTTACCCTTCTTGAAATTTCAAGATCTTTAGTCCTGAGCATTTTTTCCAGCTTTTCCCTGCGGATCAGGTCGGCCCTCAATTTAAAATAGAAGAATGCCGTTACAATAACGGCGGCAATGGCAGAAAAGATAATGAACATCACCGTTGTATTTGAAGAACGGTTGAGATCCCTGTTTTTTATGGCCAGCTGATTTTCTTCATATTGAGAAAATTCTTTTACGATCTGCCGGCTCCGGTCCATATACACCTTGCTGTCCAGAATCTGCTGCTGGGTCATCATCATTCCTTTTCTGCGGTTCTGCACAAAAAGTTTCAGACTGTCAATATTGTGCTGTGCGTTCTTTTCCAGTTCATCCAGAAGCTTTTTCTGATGAGGATCCGTAATTTCCAGGCTTCTGGCATATTGGAAAGTTTTGGTATATTCGGTTACGCTGCGGTTGAAAGGTTCGAGGAAACTTTCTTTTCCGGTAAGCTGATACCCCCGGTTTCCGGTTTCGGCATCCAGAAGAGAAAGCATCACATCCTTAACGGCCGTTACTGCCCTTCTGCTTTTTCCAACACTTTCACGATGGTTCATCTGGTTCTGGATACTGAAATAGGATGCTACTGAACTCGCGATCAGGATCACCAGTGAAAGCCCGACTCCAAACTGGAGATTCCGCATAATTTTTTTCGGCATGAAAACTAATTTAATGGTAAAGTGAAATAAAACGTCGAACCTTCGTCAACGATACTGGAAACCCCGATGTTCCCGTGGTGCTGCTTGATAATTTCCGAACAGATGAAAAGGCCGATGCCCATTCCCTGAAACTGGAGCGAAGATTCTTCTACCCTATAGAATTTATGAAACACGGCTTCCTGCTTGTAGTCGGGGATCCCGATCCCAAAGTCGGTTACATTTACCCTTACTTCCTGCTCTTCTTTATCAAGAAAGGTGGTAACGATTACCTGATTGTTATTTGGGGAATATTTAATGGCATTGGTGAGAAAATTGATTAAAACCTGCTCAATGCGGATTTCATCAATCGGGATTAAAATATCAGGTAGAATCCCGTCCCGTTTTATTTTAACCCTGTTGTCGTCATGCGTCTGCAGGATTGTGTCGATGGCATTGTTGATGACGCTTGCGAGATTGGTAGGTTTACGGGTAATTTTAAGCTTGCCGTTTTCAATCTTTGAAACATCCAGCAGGTCGGTGATCAGCGTATTGAGTTTTTCGATCTGGTCCTGAACTTTGGTTACAAATCCGGCTTCCGTACTTTCTTTATTTAGCTTAAGCTTTCTTTCGAGAAGCTGAACATAAGCTTTGATACTTGTTAACGGGGTTTTAAGCTCATGGCTGGCGATACTCAGGAATTCATCTTTTTCCTTTTCCACCTTTTTCTGATCATCGATATCGGTAAAGGTCCCTACCCAGTTTTTAATGCTGTCTTCCTCACGCACGGGTGTAATGCGTAGAAGATGGTACCGGTAATTTCCTGTTTCTCTATTCTTTATCCGGACTTCCATTTGAAGGGCCTTCCTTTTTTTCATGCACCGCTCGAGTTCTTCTTTTATATTGAAATCGTCGGGATGGGTCTCCGGGAAGTGTTTATCGGATTCCGAGTATTCGTACCATTTTCCGTTAACAAAATCTACCATTCCGTTTTCATTAAGCGTAAAGGCAATCTGTGGTAAAGATTCCAGCATCAGATGAAAGTGGTCGATCTGGGATTTAAGGGTTACCTGGGATTCCCGCCTTCCCTTTACCTCAAGTTCAAGGCTCTGCTGCGTTTTTTTCATCGCAATATTCTGCTCCTGAAGGTTGTAGAAGGTTTTTACCTTAAGAAGAAGAATTTCGGGATCTACCGGCTTCGTCACGTAGTCTTTTCCTCCTGATGCGTATCCTTTGGTAATAAATTTTTTTTCCGTATTTACTGCCGAAAGGAATATAATCGGCACTTCTTTTGTTTTACTATACCCAGCTAACGTTTCAGCCACCTCAAAACCATCCATGTCCGGCATCTGCACATCTAAAATGATCAGGGCATAATCATTCTTAAGAGCTTTTCCTAATGCCTTTTCTCCGGAATCGGCAGTATCTACCTGGAAATCTTTAGATTCAAGCAGTTTTTTCAGTGAATAAAGATTGCTCTGGTTGTCATCAACAATTAAGATCATAGAAGCGTAAAATCAATAATTAATTATTTTTAGATCAGTTTCAAAAATACATGAAATATTTTGAAAAAAAGTCATTCCGTATCTTGCATCAATAGATATACCAGAATGTAAAATTTCAGAGAATTTGTCGAAAAAAATACACAAAAAAAGTGGAAATATTTTTCGTACACTATTTTTGAATATTTTATTTAAAAATTCAATCAAATACTACATTTTTTACTAAAATTTTCTCTATAGGAAATTATTCACGGCACGGTGTTTGAATAAAGAGAGATAACACTTTTTCACTTAAATATATTTTTCAAATTTAGCCCCTGTTTTGTGCAGGGGTTTGTTTTTTTGTTTATATATTTGCACCGAATTTCTCATGTTTAATTTGAGTTTTCATGGTTATTAGTTTTTTAATCCCCGTCATAAGTCGGGGATTTTTTTATCCTACAAATTAAGATATTCTTTGATTCCCTGTCTTTCCTTCCCATGAAGAAAATATTTTATGCATCAAAATTTAAAATCCCGCCGTGTCTGGCACAACTTGTGATATAGCAAAGGAACACCATTAATATCAATACACTATGTCGATCAAAATACAAGTCGCCGTCTGCACAGAATGCAGCGGTTATTTCTCAGCTGCGCCTTTAGAACAAAAACATGCCACTCACCCGGATATCACTGATCATTTTTTCTATCATGGTGAGCCGTGGTTTACCCTTGACTGTAAAACTTTCGACAAATCCAGAAATATGGAGAATACACAAATTGTAATTACCGACCTGGAAACGCATGCAAAAGATGACCACCGGTACTGCAACTGTAATAAGAAAGAAGTTCCTGCGAAAGTAAAATACACTTACGAATCCCTGGCTGCCGAAAGATTCATGCCTTATTTGGAAAAGAACGAAATGGATACCGAGATCTACTTTAAAGACTTGTATTATACGTATAACAATTTCCATGGTATTGCGGCTGCAGGCCATCATCGAAATTCCGGAACAAAGTTCCGATGAAATAAAGCTTCATGAAAATTGCCACCTACAATGTAAACGGCATAAACGCTCGGCTTCCTGTTCTCCTGAGATGGTTACAGGAAGCCGATCCTGATATTGTAGGTCTGCAGGAACTGAAAGCACCACAGGAAAGGTTTCCGGAAGCCGAAATCAATAACATGGGATACCATGTGATATGGAGAGGACAGAAAAGCTGGAACGGCGTAGCCATCCTGGCTAAAAAGAAATATGAAATTACAGAAGTGCAACGTGAGCTGCCGGGCGATGAAGAAGATATCCAGAGCAGATATATCGAAGCTATCATCGATCAGATGGTGATCTGCTGCCTTTATCTTCCGAACGGAAATCCTTATCCCGGGCCTAAATTCGATTACAAATTAAGCTGGCTCAAACGCTTCAGAAAAAGGACTGATGATCTGATAAAAATGGATCTTCCGGCTGTGCTGATCGGAGACTTCAATATTATTCCCACTCCCTTTGATGTCCACAAGCCCGAACGTTGGGAAGATGATGCACTATTCCGGACTGAAGTACGAAAAGCTTTTGCCGGTTTGCTTAAGAAAGGCTGGACCGATTCTATCCGTACCTTATTTCCTGAAGAGAAAATCTACACCTTCTGGGATTATCTTTATAAATCTTACGCCCGGGATGCAGGGATCCGGCTGGATCACTTATTGCTGAGCCCGTATCTGAAAACGAGATTAGATTCAGGCGGCGTGGATAAACACGTTCGCGGCTGGGAAAAAAGCAGTGATCATGCTCCGGTCTGGATCGAACTTAGGGATTAAACCAAAACTCTAATTATCTCTATCTAATACCTTGTCTAAAAATTCATTATCAAATTTTATTTAAACCAATACCAATAGGATGAATACCACGTAAATTTTTTTACGAAGCAAAGTCATCCGGTCGTCATCATTTTAATATGAATTAAGTACAGTTCAATTAGGTTTAAATGATTTAACAAGATATACAAGCCGGATAAGTCCCAGTTTCAAACAGAGCTTCTCCCGGCAACTTACAAAAATACTTTTTGATATTTAAGTTGGTTGGTTATAATATTAACTGAGAAAAATTTCCAGCTTCCAGCTTCCCTCTTCCAGCTTTTCAACTTATCATAATTTAATATCTTCATCAACACCAGGACAAAAAATAAAGTTATCCTGAGATTCAGAATAACTTTTAATTTTAAATGAAGCTATTGCAGCCTTTATTTTAAATCCGGCTTATTTCACGGCAGCTTTTGCTTTTTCAGATTCCATCAGATGGTGTTCCAATGTAGGAAGCGTTTTACTGGCGAAAGCTTTCAATGAAGATTCAGTACCTCCTGAAGCTTCTTTTTTGAATTCGGCGATATCCATTTTGTGGTCGCTTACCATCAGATCCGTGTAAGCCCGGTCGAATTCAGCTCCTTTTTTAGCTTTCAGATCATCGTATTTTTTTTGCTGATCCGCATCAAGGCTTGTCGGCAATGTATATTTTGCCATAGAAGCCCATGATTTAAGCTCTTCGTTCGCTTTACCGTGATCCGTTACCATCATGGCCCCTAATGATTTTACGGTTGCATTCTGTGCGTTGGTTTTAGCCAATTCGCCCATCATTACTTCCATCATCCCTCCTTTAGCAGCAGCATCAGCAAATTTTTTGTCCTGATCGCTTAATGTCGTATTGGCTGCACCATTGTTTTGGTTCGTGGTTGAAGCAGAATCGCTTGTAGTGGTCATTCCGGTATCTGCAGGTGCAGACATAGCCGTACTGTCGGCTGATTCGTTTGCAGTTGTAGTTTCGTTTTTCTTACAAGCCACCATTGTTCCAACAGCTAATAGGGCTAAAATTGTCTTTTTCATAATATTAATAAATGGTTGATAAATTTTTAGTGTGTAATGAGGATAAACTTAACGATAGTAAATACCGCGGGTTTATGATCAGGATCATAAATTCTTAACTATGATTCAAGATAACAATCAGTTCTGGATATAAAATAAAAGAAGCCCATTCACAACTGAAACAGCTTCTTTTATGCATTGTTATACAAAATTATTGTATTTAATGTTGCCGGTAGCACCCATGGGCAGATAAACGACCTTTCTTTTGATCATCTTTGCTTTTTCAAGGGCTTTAAGCGCTTTCTGACGTTCGATTTCTTTGCTCAGGGAGGATGAAATCTCCCATTCGTTAAAATTTTTCATACGGTAATATTTAAGTGATTGGTGTATTGATGTACATGCTTTACAGCTAATATTGTCTTTGCATAAAACAGGCCATTTTTTATATTTCTATGAAAAAAATTAATTTTTTTGTATATTTTAATGAAAAATAACCAGATAATTCATCAATTACAGGTTTTCAACCGGCTCTTTTCTCTTAAATTTCTGGAAAAAGAATATATTCCATAAAATAAGTTCATATCCATAGACGGTATCTTCAATAGGTATGGTAAGGATTCTAACGCCTATGAAATTTTCAGGGTTATAATTAACAATCGGGGATTCCAGACCGGTTCCCGTTAAAATACCGTTAACTATCAAAAAGCCAGGCATCAGAAGCAGATAGACAAATGATGCCTTCCCAATCCAATTGACTTTTAAAACAAAATGCAGAACCGCAAGGCTGAATGCTGTCGTAAAAAAGGTCATACTGGTATAAATTTTATCGATGAAATAAATTCCAATCATTAAAGCAAGGAGGATACAGATCAATACAAAAGCTTTCTCCCGGAGCGGCTTCCAATCCAGCTTAAAGAATTTATCCAGGCAGAAATAAGTAAAAATACAGGCAAATGGAATACAGAAAAAGAATAGGATCTCTTCGATGGGAAGCTTTAAAAGCCGGATGCCTATCAAATATTGATCATTGAACCACCATACTCCTATTTTGGTAAACCAGGCGTCCCAAATGATAAAAATCACTGCAACGATAAAAGAGCCTAAAAGAAAAGCCCCGAAATGCCTGTTGAATTTTATTTTGGGATGAAAGGAAAAAACAAAACAAATAATGATGGTGAAAAAATTGATAAGAAGGTAAGTATAATGCAGCATCCGTTATTTGTTTTTATTAAAGTACATCTTAAAGTATTTTACCGGAACCCAAAGAAAACCAAAACATTCCCCTTCTTCTTTTCCGGTATGTTTATGATGCTGTTTATGAGCCCTCCGGATGGCCAGCAGATATGGATTTTCCGTATCCCGAAGTACTTTAAGCCGTTGGTGGATAAAAATATCGTGTACAAAGAAATAGGCCATTCCGTACAAAGCGATTCCTAAAGCGATATAGAACCAGTGGTTAAAACCCTGTATGGTTCCGTAATACATCAGCATAATGGTCGGGAGGGCAAAAATGACAAAAAAATAGTCATTTTTCTCCATAGGTCCATGGTTGCTGTGATCGTGATGATCTTTGTGCAGTGCCCAAAGAAAACCGTGCATGACGTATTTATGAGTAAGCCAGGTAATTCCTTCCATAACAAAGAAGGTAACGGCCAGGATCAGAAAGTTCATATAAATAATTTAAATGGTATTTTTAGTCTATAAGAAGGACGTTTTGTACTGGACATAACAGCTCATCATCAAAGAAATTTTTGCCCCGTTTGAAATTCTTATTCTTTCGCTCAGGATTTTCTCTGCCGATTTTCTTTTTATTTTTTTAAATAAAGATACGTAATATCTGTAGGCCAGATATACCCCGAATCTCGAAGAAGCGGGAAGCTTTTTAATTCCGATCAGTGCCTGCCTGAATTCCTCTTCAATTTCTTTTTCAATGGAAAGCTTCACGTTATTATCAAATAAAGTCATGTCCAGATTTGGGAAGTAGCTTCTTCCGAGGGTATAATAATCGTCTTTCATGTCCCTGAGGAAATTCACTTTCTGGAAGGCCGATCCCAGGATCATCGCAAAAGGCTTCAAAGCTTCGTACTGTTTTTTATCGCCGTTGACGAAAATCTGCAGACACATCAGCCCGACAACTTCTGCGGAACCGAGAATATATTCTTTATAAAGATCTGAATTATAATCGATTTTCTGAAGATCCATTTCCATGCTTTTCAGGAACTGAATGATCAGCTGCCGGTCGATGTCATATTTATGGACGGTTTCCTGGAAAGACTGCATCACCGGATTCAATGAAATTCCGTCTTCAAGAGCCTGAAAAGTCTCCTCTTTAAATTTCAAAAGAAGCTTTTCTTTATTATAATCATGAAAGCTGTCTACGATTTCGTCCGCAAGGCGAACATATCCGTAAATAGCATAAATTGGGTTCCTGATCGTTGAAGACAGGGCAAGAATCCCCAATGAAAAACTTGTGCTGTACTGCTGGGTGGTCTGTTTACTTACTTTATAAGAAAGTTCGTCATATAATTTTTTCATATCGATCAATTTTTTGTGGCTTCGGTAGCTGCAATTTTTCCTGAAATTATAGAAGGCGGAACGCCCGGTCCGGGAACAGTAAGCTGTCCGGTATAAAACAGGTTTTTTACTTTTTTATTTTTAAGAGATGGTTTCAGTACTGCGGTCTGGGACAAGGTGTTGGCTAGACCATAAGCATTTCCCTGATAGGCGTTGTAATCTTTTTTAAAATCTTTTACGCAATAGCTTTTCTTATAATCGATTTTAAGCAGGAGTCCGGAAGCTCCGGTATGTTTTTCCAGCCTGAGGATCATCTCCATAAAATACCTCTCGCGGATTTCCTCCGAATCTTCAATTCCGGGAGCAACCGGCATCAGCAGGAATACGTTTTCGCAATTTTCAGGAGCTACGGACGCATCGGTCTTAGAAGGACAGCAGGCGTAGAACAAAGGCTTGGTCGGCCATTTTTTATCTTTATAGATTTCTTCGGTATGAAGATCCAGATCATTTTCAAAAAACAACGTATGGTGTTTCAGATTTGGAATTTTCTCTTTGAATCCCAGATAGAAAATAAGGCATGAAGGGGCAAAGACCCTTTTTTCCCAGTAATCTTCATCATAATTCCTCAGTTCCTGCGGAAGAAGGCGGGATTCGGTGTGATGATAGTCTGAAGAAGCAATGACAGCATCAAAATCAATGTCTTTATTATTAACCGTTAAAGAGGAAACTTTTTTATCCTGTACATTAATTTTCTCCACACCGGAATTTACATAAAAATGGGTTCCCTGCGATTCGGCAATGTTTTTCATTGCGTCAATAATTTTAGAAAAGCCGCCCATCGGATACCAGGTCCCTAACTTGTATCCTCCGTAATTCATTAAACTGTATAACGCAGGAATGTCCTTTGGTGCGGCCCCTAAAAAAATTACAGGAAACTCCATTAATACAATCAACTTAGGGTCCTTAAAATATTTTCTTACAAAACGCTGAAAATTGGTCAGAAGATCCAGTTTCAAAGCACTTTTCGCTATCTTCGGTGATATGAATTCAAACCAGGAATGACACGGCTTATTGACGAAATCCTGCATCCCCACTTCATACTTGTATCGGGCATCTACCATGAATTCATCCAGTTTTTTTCCGGCTCCCGCCTCCGTTCTTTCGAAGAGTTCTTTCATCTCTTCGTAATTCTGCGGAATATTCATTTTTCCGTCTGAAAAAACCATTTCAAACTGCGGATCCAGCGGAACGAGGTGATAAAAATCGGATGACTTTTTACCGAAATCATTAAAAAATGACTCTATGATATCTGGCATCCAGTACCAGCTCGGTCCCATATCAAAAGTATAGCCGTTATCGGTTTTAAAATGCCTTGCGCGGCCGCCGATGTCACTGTTTTTTTCGAACAGGTGCACTTCATGTCCTGCTTTGGAAGCGTACGCCGCTGCCGACAGTCCTGAAAACCCCGATCCTATTACTGCAATTTTCTTTTTCATGGTTAGTTTTTAAATGAATATTCTTGGTATACCGTTTTAATCAGGTCTTTGCTCTCTATATTTCTGGAGAAAATCGGATAATGGAACCGGTCCAGCTTATTAAGGATTTTGATCAGTTCCATTTTTTCATGATGGGTGAGATTTCCGGAAACAATTTCTGTGGCAATCCTGATCTTATTCATATGCTGTTCCAGGGCAGTGATGCCTTCTTCTGTGATACTGATCAGCTTATTTCTCCGGTCTTCATCGGATTCCGTCTGTTCAACCCAACCCTGCTTCAGCAGTCTGGCAATAATGAGCATGCCTACAGGTTTGTCATGAATGTTCTTCTTTATAAGTTCCATTTTCGTCATTCTTCCGAATGCCCTTAAATTAATAAGATAGATAAAGTCTTCCTGGGTTGCGAAATCCGAATCTGCAATAGCCGATTTGGAATAAGTGCGTGCATATCTGTTTAAATGAACAAGCAACGTACTGATGGCACTTTCTGCGGTCCTGCCGTTTTCCTTTCCTTCCCAGTAAGGTTCATTGTTTTTGGCATATTCAGTAGATTCCTTATCACAGATCCATGCTTTAAAACCTTGAATCGTGTCGGGATAATAATGATTGGCATTTTCTTTACCAAATTCTTCCAGAAGATCAATGACTTCTTTAGTAACTCTATAATTCATGATGAGTTTAATATATTTATAAACTAATTATAGTTTATAAATAAACTTACGAGCATTTTTTATGCCAAAAAAAAAGATTAAAAAAAAATTAGATACCGGCTAAAAGAGGCATGCTTATTGTAAAATATCTAGCACACCAATTAAAAATTTTAATATGAACAACGAAAAAACAGTATCAACGTTAAACGATTTACTGAACATCACGAACGACAGAATTGAAGGATTTTCAAAAGTAGAAGAAAAAGTATGGGAAAACCATTCAGGCCTGAGAGCCGATTACGATCAAATGGTATCACAATCCCAACAGATGAAATCAGATCTGATCAGAATGATTAATGAGCACGGAGGAGATGCGGATAATACAACAAGTACTGCAGGCGCTTTGCACAGAGCATGGATTGATGTGAAAAATGCATTTTCCGGCGATAACAGCGAATCTACCTTAGAAAATGTAGTGTTCGGAGAAAAAGCGGCAATTGACGCGTACCAGGATGCGTTGGATAACGAAGGATTGGATCCTGATTGTGCAAGAACCATTTCAGACCATCTGCACCATCTAAAGTCTTCTTATGCTAAATTCGAAAATTTAGAAGAATTAAAATCATAATCTTTTTTATAAAGATCATTTTCAGGAGGACCTCATTGAGGTCCTCTTATTGTATCTATAAGCAGGAAAATTTCAGAAAAAGCTCATCTTACTTTCCGGATTAAATTAACGTCAGTTCGAGTGTTTTTCAGCTCAGCGGTGAAAAGTGTATCGAAAACGTGTAAAGCAGGACCTTTAGTTGGTCGTTCAGCAACTTGTCGATATAATTTTTTCAAAATTTACTCAAAATGACGGCAGTTAAATACCGAAAGTATTCTTCGTTAGCGGCTATTCTGCTTTTAAATCCGGAATTATTTAAGTTTGTTTTATATTAAATAATTGATCCTTAAATTAATATCATCGAATTCACGTTAGATTACTAAGGAATTGCTGATTACTTTTGTCTTAAATTCGGTTAAATCAGAAAGTTCACAGGATTTATTCGGTTCCGAATTTTTTAACCCGCATCTTCTTCTCTTTTACTTTAATCACAAAGGTATCCAGTGTAAGTATTTTTCCTGCTTCCACATCCGCTTCGGCATCGGTCCGCTCCACATAGGTGTTTGCAGGCAATGAATTTTCGTTCAGCTCGATCCTGTATTTTCCGGACTCCAGGAAGAATATGAATTCACCATTATCATCCGTTACCATCCTCTGCAGGAGCTGTTCGTTTTTATAAATATTAAATACGATTCCGCCCGATTTAGGGTCGAATTCCATAGCCGTTTTCGCATTGAAATCATAGCTGATCTTTCCTTTTACCGTTCCGTTCTGATGCAGCGGAATCTGCAACACATAATTGTGTCTGTCGAGGTTGATTTCCGTTTTATCATAATACCATCCTTTCTGTATGATCTGTTTAAGGGCATATTTTCCAAAAGGAAGGGCTTTGTAATTCAGGTTTCCTTTGCTGTCGGTCCGGAAAGAGACGGTGTTCAGCATTACCAGATACCCTTCTGCCGCTTTGTCGCCATCGTCATAGATACCGTTGGCATTGTTGTCATAATAAACAAAAGCGGTGACGTTTCCTTTTTTGCCGGGATCCGGAGTACTGGTTTTGAGATTAAGCGTTACACCGGCTTCTACCGTAAGAAGGCTGTTGTTATTGCTTCGTGAGGAATAGTAGAACCAGGAAGTATTAAGATAAATTCCGTATATTTTACCGGAATATTTCAGGTTAACGAATCCCGAAGGGGATTTCCCGTAAAAAATATCATCGGTATAAGTAGCACCGGAAGCGACCGCTAACCGCTGGTTGAAAAAATTTTCATTAACAAATGCTGAAACAGACAATTTTTTATACGTGCTGTTCGCATCAAATACCCTGGAAAAAGCATATTCGGAAAGGAAATAGCTCCCGTACTGGTACATCAGATTAAAATTAAACCATTTATAAGTGTAATTCCCGAGGGCCTTCAGCTGAAGCCCGGCATGATCCCGGTTCGGATATTCTACCCTGCCGGCTTCCAGTCCCAGCACGGTTGAATGTTTTGCGTTGGGGCTTGACCACGTCATATAGTCGGTAATTCTCTGGGCTGTCAGCGTCTTTTTTTCCTGGTTGAGTGCAGTATTAAAGAAGTTGTTGTAAGCATTGGATTTTTCATCCTGATATTGTAAACCCAGCGTAACCCCTACATTCCCGATCCTCGGCAAACCGATCCCGGTATCCAGCCTGAAGGTATCGGATATTAAATTATTATCAAAAAAATAAAACTTAGGTGAAAAATTGGAAACGAGGATGTTTCCGTAAACACTGTAATTTTTACTGATATTGGCAGAAACGTTCTGCTGAACCTGCAGCATCCCGCGGCGGTTTCCCGGATAATAATCCGTACTGTAGAAATAATTTCCGTTCAGGTTGATCTTACTGACAGTTCCTGAATACTGGGATTCCATAGCCAGCGAAGGTTTCGTGATATTGATCTGATCATAGACACTAAGCCCTGAATAAACCTTGGCCATCACGTTCCAGTCTTTATTAAAGGAATACTGCATATCGGTCCCCACCAGGTTATGCCGGGCTTTTTCAAACGGATCGTTCCTGAAAACATAAGTTGCTGAAAAACTCCGAGCGGGGTCCTTCATCAGAGTGCCTCTTGCGTAAAAGCCATAGCCGAACTCCAGAAATGAATGTCTTTCCACCAGGCTGAAGGTCTGATCCACAAAGCCGACTTCCACCCTTTTATCCTTCGCCGAAGAATTCCATGCATATTCCCCGCCTCTCCCGAACATAGACATTTCCATGACTTTACTGATGTTTCCTAAAGTATATTCATTGTTTGTATTGCGGTATGTAACATAGGTGTTGGTAATCACAGGCTCTCCCTGGCCGTTTAGGGTATAAATATTCCCTCTCATAAACAGATATCCCGAAGGCAGGTTAACGCTTCCCGCTCCTCTCAGCTGGTACATATTGAGGTTTTCACCTACTCTTCTGTAAGATGCCGTGATGCTGTTTTTTTTATAATCGGATAATACCGTATTCTGAGGATCCTGGTAGCGTTGCGAGGAAGCGACATTCTGAACCGATACGGAAGCATTACCGAAAATCTCTTTCTCGGGATCCCTGAAGCCGGCAATGCTAACACTGAACTGCGAGGTTCTTGCCAGCGGGCCTGACGGCATAAACCTGAAAATAAATACCGAATCTTTCTGCATCGCAATGCTGCCGCTTTTCTCAACGAAAATATTTTCCTGGGCAATTTCCGGAATTTTAAATACCACCGTCACGTTCTGCCGGGTATTCCCGAGGTTGGAAACCCTCGCCCGGACTTCTACCGAATCTTTCATGTTATTGATATACAATACCGGATTTTCCGCGAGGATTCTCAAAGAAGTATTTTCGGCAACGTTAAAAGCAGTGGATTTTTCCGATATGGTATGGTTCTGAAGGTCGGTAAGACTGAGGGCAATTACTTTCTCACCCGCCACCGCATTGTTGCTGACGATGATTTTTACAGGGAGGAAAACCGTCTCTCCGGCATTAAGTTCAGCCGGGATTCCATTGGCCGCGGCAACCCGGATGCCCTCCGGCGTATGGATATTGATTTTTCCCTTAAAAGGAAACTGTTCTTTATTTTTAAGGACGATCGTCAGATCGATAATATTACGCGCTTCGGCACCGGACTCACTCCTGATCTCCATCTCTATGGCAGGAATCTGCTGTGCAAGAACCTTGATACCGGAAAGCAGGATAAAAAAAACAAACGTTAGTTTTCTGAGGAAGACGTGGGGCATTACGAATGTTACTGTGGGGTTATCTCAAACTGCAATGTGGTGGTATAATCAGCTGATTTTGCATTGATAAACCGCTGGTCATTGGCATTGGTTGAATAATTGATATCGTAATATACATTGGAACCCTGGGTATAGGATCCTTTGGCCACAAGCTGCGACCAGGAAGCCAATGAAATGGGATATACCGTCGCATTATTTCCGTTCACGGGAGCCAGCGCAAATTTTACCGCATCCAGGGGAAGCGTGTATCCGGCAGCGGAAGTAAAGTTATTCTGTAAAGACCGGATCTTGATCTGATAATTGGTATTGCTGCGTACGGTAAGGGCACTCGGATAGGAAGTGCTTACCCCGTTGTTGTAATCGTTCCTGCTGTTAAACTCCAGCAATCCGTTCATGGCATTTGCCGAAAACTTCAAAGACATTTCCGGGGTATCCGGAGGCGTTCCTGAAAGCGTGCCGATCTGGAACTGAAATACATGATCCATTCTTCCGATCACGTTATTATAACGGTCGTAAGCAGTAAACTGCATCGGAGCTGAAAAGGTAGTCCATGCCGGATAATTGCCCAAATATGCACCGCCTGCCAGCGTAAGGCTGTATTTTAGCTGAAAGTTATAATAGTATCCGAAAAATAAAAAAGGGAAATTATACAATGCTGCATTGGACTGAGGAACCAAAAATACCTCCTGCCCTTCCTGCATGATCACATTCAGCGGCATTCCGATCTGCGAAATCGTAGGAACTCCATAAGGATAAGCATTCCCCGAAGATGATACGGGGCTGAAGGAAATCTTGTTGGCAGGCAGTGTATAATTACCGTCTGCGGAAGTGACAGGCTGTTTAAGTTTTACGGATAGCCTCCAGTACGGAACATTCAGATAGCCGCTTCCTGAAAAATTAGCGGTGTAAGCATCCGGATTGGTATTGCCGCCGTAAGAGCTTACCGACATATAACCGTTGATCCAGGAATTGTAGGATACCTGGGCCGGACCATATATCCAGCACAACAGCCATATCATCAGTAAAAACTTTTTCTTATTACTCATACGTAAAGTTTAATTCTCCCAATTCCAGATTATCCCGGTCACCATAATCGATAATAACCGAAGCGGTATATTTGCCTTTTTCAAGGCCGGAAGGAAGCGGGATACCGAGTTCTCGTTTATTGCCCGGCATTGTATAAAAAACAATAGTTTCCAATGTGGTTTTCTTACCGTTTTGGGTATTTATAAGATCTGTGGATATTTTACCGTCTGCCCACACATCTCCCAGATTATCAAAAGTAAGATCCAGTATTCCCTTTGATTTTCCGTAAGATAAATTCTGTATTTCCAGCTTTTTGTTTTTGGCTGCAGGAAGCTTGTGAAAGATTTTAATCCCCGAGCGGATGCTTACTTTAATATTGGCGCCCTGGCTGTCTACGTCGTCCACCGGATTCATCTGGCTTACATACAGCACCGCCGTATGGGTAAAAAGCTTGTCGGCCAGTGTTCCGGGAACATTAAGCGTAACATCAATATCTTTTTTCTGTCCTGGGGCCAAAGTAAAATAGTTGTCTTCTTTTTTCACGGAAACCCAGGCAGCACAGGAACCGGGAAGCGTATTGGCCGCAGCCATTATATTCTCACCCTTTTCATTGTACTCCCAGTCTCCAAGGCTTACGGCGAGATCCAGAGAATTCTTCGTGCTTACATTGGTAACCGTTATTTTTTGGGTACTGCTGTTTCCGAGACCGGATTCGAAATATACCCTCGGCGGAGACACGGAGACCCCGGTCTGGGCATTTAGATAAGAAAAAAAACAGGCCCATAAAAACAGAAAGCCAAAACAGAGTTTTTCCATTACTTAGATTTAATACTAAAATACATAAAAAGTGTTACAATTTATGTTGTAACACCTTATATATTGAGTATTTCAGTAAGTATTTTCCAAATTACTGAGAAATAATAGTATAGGTAAGTTCCGTAGTATATATTGACGGATTCTGGCCTGCCACATAGTTATCAAGATACGTGTTTGCTCCGGATCCTTTATAATCTACGCTGATTTTTTTGTCTACACCTCCTACCGTAGAAGTTACCAATGTTGTTTCCGTTGCTGAAAGTGGTGCTAAAGCAGAATATTGTGCTCCGCTTACAGGATCTGTTCCGGCACTTGCTTTTACCTGAATGGTATTCGCCTGAATGGTTTTCGTACCGTTTTGTAAAGCAGAACCTGCGCTTTTTACTTTTACCTGGAATCCTCCGGTACTGTAAATCGTTAAATGATCTGCGTTTGTAGAAGTTACACCGTTTGCATAATCATCTCTTGTAGTATAATCTAAATTAACTGTTTTTTGTGCCGTATTTACAATAAGGGTCTGAATCGGCTTTAATCTTACATTTAAAGTAACAGTCTGAGCGCCTAATACACTAAATCCAATAAGGGATAATGCTGTAAGAATATTTTTTTTCATGATGGGGGAATAATGTTTTTTTTTATTATTAGTTGATTACTTAAATTTCTAATGGCAAAGTTAAGGCCATCATCATCAAGCCCATTTGTGAAAAAATGCGCAAAATTTGCAAATATGGTTTTGACAAAAAGAATGAATAAATTATTGCATAATCTGAAAAAATGCAAAAAGTAGAATTACATAATTAATAAAAATTACAAATTTCACAAATAAATTAATTTTATATTAACAATAAATTAATTTTAAACCCCTATTTAACAGAGAAAAAAATATTTTTTTTCATCCTTGCCGTAATTTATCAGCCTATTTTTGGATTAAAAAAATTATCGAGAAATTAGAGTTAAGATCAAATCGGATGATTTTAGGGATGCGTCTGCATAAATTTCCCTGGTTCTGTTATTTGTATTGTAATCAATAACAAAATCTTTATAAACGGTTCCTTTATTGCTGTTAATCACACTCAGGTTTCCGGATTCATCTGTTCTGCGGTGTATACTGACTTCAAAACCTGAAGTGCTGGATACCGTAATGTATCTCTGATTTGCTCCGCCCGCTTTTCCGCGGTCTGCGCTCCCGACAGAAAGTATCTGTACAGGATGCAGCTGCATCCTGAGATGAACACCATCCATCTGACCTGAAATTCTTAAAAAAGAAAACAGCAAAATACCTAATAAAAAAAATTTGCCCCCCATAGCAATTTATTTTTCCCCCGTAGGTTATATAGGTAAATGTACAATATTTTTTCTTATTTATTTCATTTCTGAAGGATTTTTTCCGGTATGTTTCTTCACAAAGTTGCTGAAGTTCCCCTCATCGCTGAAACCCAGATCAAAAGAAATTTCCGAAATGGTAGAATTGGTAAAAGCAAGTTTTTTCTTGAACTCGGTGATGACTTTTTCGATAATCACATTCTTTGCCGTTTTTCCCAGAACATATTCCGTCATTTCCGTCAGTCTTCTGGAAGTGATATTGAGCTCGCTGGCATAATGGACTACTTTTTTTTCTTTTTTATAATCCCGTTGCAGAAGAACCTTGAACCGGTTTACATAATGAAGATAGTCGAATTTTACATCTTTCTTGATTTCTTCGTTGGGGATATACAGGAACGCATCCAGGATAAGCCTTTCAATCGCATTATGCGCTGCAGATACATACAGGTTTTCATCTTTCTTCCGGAAAGCTTCCATACGCTCCATGAAAATGACCCGCATCTGCTCAGGATTCGAAAAAGGTGCGATAAAAAAATCGGTATGGTAATTAAAAAATAACTGGGAATGTAAGAAAAGGCTGTCTTTGGAAGATCTTTCATAGAAAGACGATGAAAATGTGATACAAAAGATATTCGAAGCGTTCGCCCTTCCGAAAATAATCTGTTTCTGAGGGCCTAAAAAAGCGATATGGCCGGCCTTGACAGAGTATGGGATGTTTTCTACTTCAACATTAATTTTTTCGAGGAATATATAAATACAATAGTAATCAAGGGTACTGAACTGACGTTTAAAATTATTCCTTTCGATGAGCTGGTCCATACGGTTCAGACTGACACCTAAATTTTTTAACTGATCTGTTATGATATACATAATATGACGATAATAAAATTTTCACACATTTGGTCAAAAATATACTTTACACGATAAGAAAATATTAATATAAATAAATTATATCAAAAATATACACCTATACATTTAAATATATTTATAGATATTACGAATATAATGCAAAACAATCAATCCTTGCAAAACTTCGACCATGGAAATTATCGGGCTAAAAGCTGCCTGTACATTATTTTCACCTTTATTATCTTCTATTTAATTACAAATCAACATCTTGAAAGGCGAATAACTTTCGTATTATATTATTGTAAATTATTGATATTATCTTCCGGCTATTGATATGCAATTAGACAGTCACTTTATTGTATTTCTGATCATTTATAAAAATGTAAAAAGGGTAATTTTTTTATAATCTATCGTTGTCTTACTGTTAAACTCTTGGAACGAACTCCCAACCGTGACCAAAAATCATTTCATTCCATAAAATAATTAAATTCTTTCCGGTATTGCGAGGGGCTCTTCTCAATGTATTCTTTAAAAGTCTTATTGAAATAGCTGAAATTATTAAAGCCCGATTCGAAACAAACCTCCGTAATGCTTAAAGGCTGCTCGGCCAGCAGTTTAAGAGAATGGGTAATCCGGTATTCATTTACGAAATGGGTGAATGTCTTATTGGTAATCTTTTTAAAATAACGGCAGAATGACGGAACTTTCATATTGGCCAGATCGGCAACCTCTTCTAAAGTAATCTGCTCCCTAAAATGGTCTTTTACATAATTAAAGATGATATTGATCCTCTCATTATCCTCAACCTGGGTCTGCAGATAATATTTTCCGGCATTCAGGATCCTGTAATCCTGTGTTGTGGCAAGCTCTTCCAGAATTTCCAGAAAACAGATCAGCCTTCTGAACGAAACAGCCTCATGCATCGCAACAATTTTTTCCCCAATTTCCTTTTTTACTTTTTCGCCGAATACGATCCCGGCCTTGGATTTTTCGAGAAGCGCTGATATTTTCTGCATCTCCGGACTTTCCCATACGGTTTCCCCTAAAAAATCAGGTTTAAACTGCAGCACCATTTCATAATCATTATTGGTGTTTTCATTGGTCATCCCGCAATGCGGAAGATTGCTGCCGATAAGTACCAGATCACCGTCGGAGAAATACGAAATATTACTTCCGATCTGTCTTTTCCCGGAACCTTTATATAAGAAAATCAACTCAATTTCAGGATGATAGTGCCAGACATGGGACTTGATATTTTCATTCCTGAGAAACTTCAAACTGGTGAAGCTGCTTCCGATATTGGGCTTCACTGCTTCAAATGACGGATTAGAATGTTTCATATATTAACTATTATATATGCAAAATTAACAATTAATATTTAATTAACATTAACATCATGTTAAAATAAGACATATATATGAAAATTATGTGGTAGAATATGATGATAAACAGCTGTAGATTTGCCATATAAATTATTAGAAACAAAAACTTATCTATGACTACACTATTAAAATCCGGTTTACTTGCAGGTTTCTTATTGATGTCCTCAAGCTTGATGAGTAAAGACAGAGACTTTTCTATTTCGGTAGGAAATGTTACGGCAAAGACGGTACATTTCGAAATTGCCAATGCAAAAAATGTTTCTCTTTTTGTTTATAACGATATAGAAGGCGAACTTTTTTCCGAGAAACTTGATACGGAGAATGCAGTGAACAAGTCATATAACCTTCAGGATCTTGCTTCAGGGACCTATTATCTCGTAGCAGAATCTGAAACAAAGGTGGAAAAATATAAAATCAGCATCAACAGCAATAATGTCATGGAAGTTGAAAAGACTCCTGTAAGTTCTGTAAACAAGCCTGAATACAGCATTTCAGGAAACATGGTAAAGCTTCACATGGCAGATGTAAAAAATCCGGTGAACGTTTCGGTATATGATTTTGCCAATAATCTGTTTTACAGCGCTAATAAAAATGCTGAAAACGGTGAACTGAACATGACCTTTGATCTGGATCCCAAAACGTCATCCAATTACATCATCAGGATCGAAGAAAACGGCAACGTCTTCAATAAAATTATTCCCCTGAAATAAATTTGAGATATATTTTCACATATACTATTTTTATATAGACATTCCGGATAATACCGGGATAAAATTTTACGTACAGTTATTTTTTTGAGGCATTTCTTTTTTGTAATCACGGAAAAAGAGGTGCCTCATTTTGATTAAACGTTTCATCTATTTTAAATATACCCTGCAATAATACGTTGCAGATTTTTTCATTTAAATGCAAAGCTGAATTACCGCACGGATTATTTAAGAAGGCAAGACAGATAAATCTTTTAGGTAAAGTTCGAGTAAGAATTTCAAGTAAGGAATTGAAGCTTAAAGTTGTTGTTCTGTGGAATCCGGACGTGAATTCTCCATACTCATTCTCATATTATGTTTAGATCCATTGCAGGGATGAGAAACAAGCCGTAGAAGCAATCTATCAGATACTAAACTTTTTCATTCCGGTAGGAATCTCGATTCGAATCTTTCGATACCGGTCTCTAATACAATGTCTACACCCTTATGGAAATGACAAACGAAGCGCAAAATGTATGAGCCCAACAAGAAGAGCCAACAGCATCATGTTTATCATTGAATCTTTTATAATACCAATTTATTAGATGACATAGAAAATCATCTTTAATTTCCACAGGAACCATGACCGGTATAAAGAAAACAGCACCATCCATCCGATAGTGCTGTATTACTTAACTTTATTTTTTAGATTTAAGATCCCATCGCTTTCTCATCCGTAAAAAACATAAATCCTTCTTTCGGACGGATCAGCTGCAACGGATATAGCTGAGGGTTGTATTCCCCATTCACCACTTCGTTCAGCGCATGCTTTTTGGATTCCCCGAACGCTACGACCAGAATATGTTCCGCTTTGTTGATGATCGGTTCCGTCAGGGTAATCCTTAACATTTCCTGAGACTTCAGGTAATAGGCATCCACCCATTTTTGTTTTTCCTCCAAAACTTTTTCTCCGGGGAATAAAGACGCGGTGTGCCCGTCATCCCCCATTCCCAAAAGAATGAAATCAAAAATTCCCTCTTCCCCCAGAACGTTCCGGATCTGCTTTTCGTACTCCTTTGCATAATCTTCAGGCTCGATTCCATCTTTATACATCGGGAAAATCTGGTCTCCGTTCACCGGAACCCTGTGCAGGAGCGTTTCAAAGGTCATTTTGGCATTGCTCTTTTCATCGTCAAGAGATACCCAGCGTTCATCGACCCAGAAAAAATAAACCTTCCCCCACTCTACTTTTTGTGAGTATTCCTCAGTAGCCAACAGGCTAAAAATTGCTTTCGGAGAAGATCCACCGCTTAATGCTACGGCGAAACGGCCTTTCCGGGCAATTGATTTTCCGGCAAGCTCTACAAAAGTATCCGCCGCTTGTTTATATAAAGTATCTAAATCGTTAAATACGGTAATATCCATTTTCTGTTTGTTTAATTATTATTTACACCCAGCTATGCCCCTGCCTTTCCACCAGGGTAAAGCTGTCTTTCGGTCCCCAGGTTCCGGCTTCGTAATTCGGGAAGAACACGTCTTTGTTATTTTCCCAGGCTTCCTGTATGGTTTTCACCACATCCCAGGCTTCTTCTACCTGGTCGGAACGCATAAACAAGGTAAGGTCGCCCATTAGCGCATCCAGCAATAAGGTTTCATACGCTTCAGGTGTATTTTCCTGGCAGGCAAAATTATCGAAGATCATTTCAACCGGCTTCAGCATTAGGGATAATCCCGGTTGTTTCGACATAAACTGCAGCCTGATATCCATCAGTGGCTGGATATTGATAATCAGCCGGTTGGCAGACAGATGCTGCTCGCTGTCTGAAAAGGTAGAATGCGGAAGCGGCTTAAACTGGATGGTAATATAAGAATGCTTTTCTTTCATTCTTTTCCCGGTACGCACATAAAAAGGAACGCCCTGCCATCTTTCATTATCCAGATAGAATTTTACGGCAGCAAACGTTTCCGTATTGGAATTCGGCGCAATATCTTCTTCCTGACGGTAGCCTTTTACTTCCACTCCGCTCATGGTCCCTTTGCCGTATTGTCCTCTTACGGCATAATGATCCACTTTATCAGGAGTAATCCGGCGGATGGATTTCAACACATCCACCTTACGGTCCCTGATCTCTCCGGCTTCCAGCGAAACCGGCGGTTCCATGGCTACCATACAGAGGATCTGCAACAGGTGGTTCTGGATCATATCCCTTAAAGCTCCGGTCTGCTCGTAGAAGCTTCCCCTCGTTTCAACGCCTACTTCTTCAGCAACCGTAATTTGTATCGATTCAATGTGCTTGTAATCCCATAAAGGTTCGAAAATAGAATTCCCGAATCTGAAAGCCAGGATATTCTGTACCGTTTCTTTTCCCAGATAATGGTCGATGCGGTAGATCTGCTCTTCCTCAAAGGTTTCGGCCAGAAGGCTGTTCAGCTCAATGGCCGACTGCTTATCGTGCCCGAAAGGTTTCTCGATGATGATCCGGTCTTTCTCAGGATCCGATGCCAGTGATGAACTTTTGATATGGTTGGAAATCGTGGACACGAAATTCGGACCGATGGAAAGATAGAAAAGCCGGTTCCCTCTCATTCCGTATATTTCATCCAGGCTGTTAAGCTTTTCCTGAAGGCTCTGATATGAACTTTCCTGATCAAGCTGATGCTGGAAATACGTAATATGAGCCTGGAAACCCGCCCAGTCCTGTGAAGTTATTTTTTTTCTCGAAAAATTTTCGAGATTTTCCTTGATGTAGCTTTTAAACTTTTCGTCGGTACTTTCCGATCTTCCCAGGGCTACGATATTGAAGCCTTTCGGCATTCTTCCGTCAATGTATAAATTATAAAATGCAGGGAAAAGCTTTCTTTTGGCCAGGTCTCCGGTAGCACCGAAGATGATGATGCTCGTTGGCTGCAAATTTTTATTGTCGTTCATTTTCTGTTACCTGAATTTTAATTGTTTACACTCTCCCATGAAGTATGGAAAATACCTTCCCGGTCGATTCTCTGATACGTATGCGCTCCAAAATAATCCCTTTGTGCCTGGATCAGGTTTACCGGAAGGGATTCCGTAGTATAGGCGTCAAAATAACCTAAAGCCGTCTGAATGCCCAGGCTTGAAATACCATTGGATACGGCATAGGCCGCCGTATTTCTTAAAGCTTTGATCTTTGATTTTACGATTTGTGAAATTTCATCATCCAGCAGGATATTGCTTAAGCTGTCATTTTTAGTATAAGCGGAATAGAATTTTTCCAGTAATAAAGAACGGATAATACAACCGCCCCTCCAGATTTTCACAACATCTTTCAGAGGAATGTCGAAACCGTATTCTTCGGATGCTTTTACCAGCAGCGCAAGCCCCTGTGCATAGCTGATTAAAGTCGCCAAATACAAGGCATCACCGACTTCCTTAATGAACAATTCCTTATTTTCGGGTGTACTGATTTCTTTTTCCGTATACAATTGGGAAGCCAGGATCCTTTCGTCCTTGTAAGCGGATAAAATTCTCGAAGTAACGGCAATATCGATGGTCGGGATTGAAACGCCGATTTCCATGGCCTGCTCGGAAGTCCATTTTCCGGTTCCCTTCGCACCGGCTTTATCCAGGATATGATCCACGAGGCAGCCGTCTGTCAAATCATCTTTTTGCCGGAAAATATCTCTCGTGATATCGATCAGGAAAGAATTCATTTCCCCGTTGTTCCAATCTCTGAAAACTTCGTACAGCTCGTCATTGTTCAGGCCGGCTCCTCTTTTAAGAAGATCGTACGCTTCACTGATGAGCTGCATAATGGCATATTCAATTCCGTTGTGAACCATTTTCACATAATTTCCGGCAGAGCTTTTTCCCATATATGCCGTACAGGCTTCTCCGTCTACCTTTGCAGCGATGGATTCCAGCATCGGCTTCAGCAGGTTAAAAGCTTCCAGATCACCACCCGGCATAATACTCGGTCCTTTTCGGGCTCCTTTTTCACCTCCTGAAACACCCATTCCCATGAAATGAAGATTTTTGGATGCCAGATCGGCGATTCGCCTTTCGGTATCTTTAAAATATGAATTTCCTGCATCAATCACGATATCCCCTTCGCTCAGAAGCGGCGTAATATTTTCCAGTACGGCGTCTACCGGTTTTCCGGCAGGAACCATTAAAATAATTTTTCTTGGGGTTTCCAGTGCAGCTGTGAAATCTTCCAGGGAGCCGATTCCTTTAATATGCATTTCCTGCGTTGCTCCCTCATGCAGTTCGCGTACTTTTTCAGTATCAAGATCGAATCCTGCAATTGAAAAACCGTTCTCTGCGATGTTGTAAAGAAGGTTTCTTCCCATCACTCCGAGCCCGATCATCCCGTAATTATATCTTTCCATTTTATCGTTATTCATATGAATTCTATTATACGGAGTATAAAATTACGCAAATGCAGTTTAGTAAAAAAATAAAATGGATTAAAAATTACTTAACATTTACGTTTATCACTCATTTACAGGCGGATATATTATCCCCACTTAACAACCTTATCATATTTTACCAGGCAGAAAAATTCATTGTTTTACCGGGTTTTTCCGGTGGGTTATCTTGGAATGATACCATCCATGTGATGCGGCTCATAGTCCGGCAGAAAAAATTTTAATATATTTAAAACAATAGCTCTATTAATTACAGTGCAACAACATTTTCTAGCTTTAATTAAATTGATCATCTTTTATAATTGTCCGCCGATGATTGAAGCAAGGTATATTTTTTTCATTAAAATGATCTTCTAATTTAAATAAAAAATGAATCGAAAACTGAAATCTTCATACTACGGGAATCCTGATGTTGAATTTCTCGCCAAAGACCTGCTGGGAAAAGTTTTGTATACGAATATAGACGGACAGCTTACGGCAGGACTTATCACGGAAACGGAAGCTTATTTCGGAGGTGACGATAAGGCTTCGCATGCCTTCGGAAGCCGCCGGACGGCAAGAACGGAAATTATGTACGGACCCGGAGGTTTTGCCTATGTCTATCTCTGTTACGGAATCCATTACCTCCTGAACATAGTCGTTTCCGGGAGTGATGATCCGAAATGTGTCCTGATCAGAGCCGTTGAACCGTTTGCCGGACAGGAAATCATTGAAGAGCGAAGAAAAATGACGATTACGAATGCAGCGATTTCTTCCGGTCCCGGATCCCTTTCAAAAGCACTCGGCATCGATGGCTCATTCAACAAAAAAGACCTGACTGAAGATGAGATCTGGATTGAAGACATCGGAAACCGTTATGCTCCGGAAGAAATTGCCGCGGTCCCGCGGGTCGGTATTGACTACGCTAAAGAACATGCACTGCTGCCGTTGCGGTTTTATATAAAGGTTAACAAATTCGTAAGTAAAAAAGTGAAATTTCCTTAAGGTTTATTTAAAATCCTGAGTAATAAAACCGTTTTTTTACTCACGCAGATTCAGCAGATCACGCGGATTTTATTTGCTGTGGAACATTACAGTTCCAGGTTAAATGTATCCTAAGCTCAATCCTATTTAATTTAAAAACTTCCAGCCTCCAGCCTCCCTCTTCCAACCTACTTTACCTGATTTCTCTTTAAATCAAAGTAAAATTGCTCCAGCCATTCAAATCAAAAAAAAAATCCTGACACGAAATCAGGATTTGTTAGATTAAATTAAATTCGACCGTATTGAATTTATTTTCAAATGATTACCGAAACAAAAGAGTAAAATACAGATTGATGCGTCAGGGCTTAAATAGATTTCGTATCTATATGATACCTGTGAAAGTATTGGCAAATATAACTTCCAGCATCCAGCTTGCTTCTTCCAGCCTATCAATCCGATTTCTACTTAGAGTTTACGTCATATTGCTTCTGGCAGATTTAAAAGAGATCGTACCGGAATTTTTTGCCTTTCAATTTTAAATCGTCTTCAGATACAATTCCTGGAGCTCCGATGCGGAAAAGTCCCGGGAAGGCAGATGCTGAACGAGTTCCCCCTGCTTCATGATCCCGATATTGGTGGCGACGCTCACGGCATTGAAAATATCATGGGTGGCCATAAAAACGGTCCGTCCTTCCTGTCCCAGCTGCCGTACGATTTCCGTAAATTCCGCTGTGGCAATGGGATCCAGTCCGCTGGTCGGCTCATCCAGTAAAAGGACTTTTGCATCTTTTGCCAGGGCAATGGCAATGCCCACTTTCTGGCGCATGCCCTTTGAATATCCGCCCAATGCTTTATGATGGGCCGTTTCCTGAAGTCCGGTACGTTTCAGAAATGCAGACAGTTCGTCCCGGGTGTAGGAAAACCCCGCGATTTGTGAGAAAAAGTCCAGGTTTTCAATTCCGGTAAGGTTCGGGTACAGCAATACGGTTTCCGGGATATAGGCCAGATGTTTTTTAATGTCCTGCGGATGATCTTTTACCGAGATATTACGGATGAAAGCATCGCCGGACGTAGCTTTGATGAGCCCCAGCAGGATATTGATCGTCGTACTTTTCCCCGCTCCGTTCTGTCCCAGCAAAGCGAATATTTCCCCTTTCCCGACTTCCAGGTTAAGGGATTGAAGTGCGGTAAAATCATTGTATTTTTTATGAAGGTTGATGGTCTTTAGCATAATTTTCTGAATTTAATTTGTGAAAGAATAAGAAGAATCGTGATAATCAGGAGATAAGGTAAGAACAGGGCAGCCGGATCCGGAGAAACCTCTTCCCGGAATAATTGTACCGTTTGCCGGTTCCAGTCTACAGCATCCGGATATTGACCGGAAAAGATCAGCGGATAGAAGAACAGCCGTTTTTCTTCGTGAAATTTCTTTAAGCCGGTCCCGAAATCCAGGTGGTTATCCATCCCTGTCTCCGCCAGCCGGCTGCCCTCCAGCTGCGTATGGATATTCGGAAGGAAATATCCTAATATTTTTGCTGCCTGATTGCGTTTTGCCATTTTTTCATTGTACTGCTGCGAAGAAAGGGAAGCTTCCAGATCGCCCATATGCTGCATCGCGTAATACCAGGTCCATGAGAAACGGTCGTCTTCTTTTACCGTAAACTTCGCGAATTGAGGGTAAGCTCTATAAAACTTCTGCATGGTCGGCTGCTTCGGCTCATCCCATTTGTTGTGATAGCCTTCGCGCTGCTGCATGACGGCCTTTAAGGATTCCTGAACAGGATAGAGTTTCTGGATCAGGATGTTGCTGCTCATTGGAATAATGAAATTGATTCCCACCCAAACGATCAGAAGAATAAGGGCATTTTGGGCAGACGATTTCCTGAATGAAATGATCCACCGGCAAAGCACAAACCAGAAGACAATATAAAACCACCCGGCCATGATGAAAGCCAGGAAACTCATAGTCAAAGGAATAGAAATCCAGATAAAAGCAATGAGGATCAGCAGGAAATACACGGCACTGACCGCCAGAAAGCGGATGAGCAATTTCATATCCAGAAGCTTCCCAAGGTCACGGCTCTGCACCGAAAGCAGTTTCCACCGGCCGCTCTCCTCTTCTTCGGAAATAATATTGTAACAGAAGGCCACAATAATCAGAGGAAAAAGAAAAACCAAAACAAAACTGAAATCGAAATTCCCCGCCGCCGCACTGGCCGGATTATAGAAATCCGCATTGTAACGCTGCTCTTCAAGATTCCGTATCGTCACGCCCTGAACCGACGGATTAACGTCCCGCATTCCGATACTCAGGGCCGCAAGCTTCGGTGTTTCGTTTATGAGATTGAATTTGACATAATATAAAATCAGGCCCAGATCATCCTTGTGGTAATTCACATTTTTCCTGATGCTTTCTTTCTGGAACTGCTCACTTTTAGCAATAATATCCTGGTTCCTGTCGAGAAATTTCTTCCCGGTATAGATGGCCATAATTCCGGCCAGCAACAGGAAAACCAAAGCAGAAGTATAGGCCTTATTGCGGTAAAACTGTTTATATAGGTAATTTTTCATTTAAATTAATTTTAAGTTTCGTCCTGCTGTTTCGATCACCACCAGGCACACGGCCAGCCAGAATACAAGTGCCGCCGCCGGAATCCACTGTTCGGCAAAGCTTTCCCGGAAAGAAACATATTGGTAACTGAAATCAGGGAACTTTTTCCAGTTTCCGGCATCTATGATGGCTGCCGGTCCGCCCTTTTCCGGTTTGATATTGCTGATTTTTTCAATCTGCAGGTCGTTCATTTTCTGCGCCAGGCGGTAACGGTATTCTTCGGCCTGTTTCTGAAACCGGGTATAAGAGAAATAATCGGTTCCCGAAGCCGTCATGGAAACATTTTTAATGGCCATCAAAGGATCGATGAAAGCACTCAGTTCCGAAAACCGCTGCTGGCTGGCAAAAGTTTCTTCCAGTTCTTTCTGATGCCTGATGTAGATCTGTGAACTAATTCTTTCTCCTTCCTTCATCACAAAACCGCTGTAATTGAACGGAAGCTCATTGGTGGATTTTACCTTATAACGTGCCAGAAGGGAATCTTTCATTTTAGTGAAATGCGGGTCATCCGGATTGTGGCTGTCCCCTGCTTTCAGGATATCCTTTTCGAGCGTGGTTTCAAAAGCAATCCTTGAAGGCACCGGATACAGGTTCTGTGCAGCAAACTGAATCCCTTTCGGCAGAAAAATCACCAGAAGAAGCCAGCTTCCGATCAGGCCGACCAATGCCAGCGAAGAACTCCTGCTGACTGCTGAAACCAGAACGGTTAACGTGCTGATAAAAAAGTAGTATATCATATATCCCGACAGAATCACCAGCAGCCGCACGATAATATCGGTCCATTCTGACATTCCGGACATTATTGTCGCCACCAGGACGACCGGTAAAACCGGCAGCAGGAACAACAGCGAAAACTGCCAGAGGCCCAGGATTTTCCCACGGACAATCGTGGTAGCGGATGCGCCCTGGGTAGTCAGGATTTTCAGCGTGGCATTTTCCCGCTCGTGGGCTATCAGTCCAAATCCGGAGAATAAAATAATCAGCGGAACAATACACTGCAGGATAAAAGCACTGCTGAAGGTTCCGAAACGGACCAGGATACCGGAGCTTCCCGCTTCTGACAGATTTGCGGAATTTTGCTTATGGGCTTCAAGAAAGATCACATTTCCCAGGTAATCATCCAGTCCGTTATCGAAAATACTCAGCGGATGCGCCATCCTGAAAACAAGATAGCCGTAATGGGCCATCCGGTGCGGATGTTTGGCGGGCCGGTGTTCCCACTGTTCGCGCACCTGTTTCCGGTATTCCGTGACCTGTGCATGGGTTTCGGTATATTTTGTAAATCCGACCCCGATGCTCAGCAGGCAGAATAAAAGAACGGTCATGCAGATCAGCAGGTTTTGTTTTCCTTTCATCAGGTCCTGCCGTGTTTTCCTGATGATAAGCTGTAATGTGGATGTTTTCATAATTAAAATTTATAGGCAGCGGTGAATAAAAAATTTCCCGGCGCTCCCGGAAACAGGCGCAGGTAATTCTGCGCACCGATCCAGTAGGCCTTATCGGTTATGTTATTGATGTTCAAAGCCAGTTGAAGTTTCGATTGAAAAAGGGAATAATACAACGCGGCATCCAGCGTAGCATATGCCGGAAGCTCAAAACTCCGGGTAAACCATGGGACCTTTGAGCTTTGGTACAGCATTCCTACACCAATTCCGAAATCTTTCAAAAAGGAAACCTTTGAAAAATTGTAGCGGCTCCAGAGGTTCACCGAATTTTTCGAGGTATTTTCTTTTCTCTGCCCGATCAGCGCAGGATCGGCATCATTTACGATTTTTGCATCGATATAGCTGTATCCTCCGTAGATGTGCCAGTCCGGCAGAATGTATCCTGTAAATTCGGTTTCAAAACCCCGGCTGCGGTCGGCACCGCGCTGTACCAGCTCGTCGGGTTCCGCAGGATTATTGGCATTGATTAGAATATTCCTCTGATTGATTTCGTACACTGCCAGACTCAGGGACAACTTTTTAAACAGGCGGCTTTTGATCCCGAACTCTTTGAGGTCTGAGGTTAAAGGCCTGAATCTCGCCGCAGAGACGGAGCCGGTAAAACTTCCCGTGTTCGGCATCAGCGACACGGTGTTCGATTGCGGCTGATAGCCCGTAAGATAGGTTCCGTATACATTGATGTCATCCGTAAGGCTGTAGGTGATCCCGATTCTGTACAGCATTCCGGAATTATCAAATGAAGTCCGGTTGTCCTTTTTAAAATTGGTGATATCGCGGAACCATTCCTGACGGAGGCCGGCCAGTACCTTGAACTTATTCCAGGTAAGAAGATGCTGGATATACGCTGCATGGGTTGTCGTAAGTGCCGGTGGCAAAGGATTGATGATGTTCAAAACATAAGCATCGGTCCCCTGATGGTTCTGCGCGCCCGGGCTGAGGTCAAAAGGGGAGACATTAGGCTTCGGCAGCACCGTTCCCTGATATTCAATAGTTTGATAAAGTGAAGCTTTCGCGGGATTATAGGAAGCGGCAACCGTTCCGTCCTTCAGCAGAAATCCCCGGGCTGCATCCTGCCGGCCGCCGTCATGCTTTTCCCAGATCTGGCTGTCATAGCCGATCAGAGTCTGATGAAGTAGGCTCGCGGTTTTATAGCTGAAATTAAAATAAGCACTCACATTATCCACTTCCCATTTCTGCTTCCGTCGGACAAACTGCATCATGGCCAGGCTGGATACGGGATGGTTATCGATATCGGGAACAAAAGTATTGGTGGTGCGGTGCTCCTCAAGGTTTTCCTGCCAGAACTGTTTCATGTACGAAGCATTGAAACTGATTTGCTTTGTAAAATGATGGGCCAGCGAACCCATGATGATGAGTTCCCTGGTCTTGAAGAAATCGTCCGGTGCTCCAAGATTCAAGCTTCTCGGCGTACTGTTCAGATCTGTTTTTCCGGCTACGGCTCCGAAGATCGGCTGCCCGCGGTCCAGGTTTCCGTGGAGGTCGCTGTAGATCAGTTCAACATTCACGGATGTTTTTTCGTTTGGAATGAAGGTAAAAGATGGTGACAGCAGGATGCCGTTGTTTTTCACATGATCCCTGAACGAACCGGCCTCCTGGTAGGCACCGTTGAAACGGTACAGCAAAGTTTTATTTTTGTTCAGCGGGCCGGTAAGATCGGTGGTCGCCCGGTAGGTACCGAAGCTTCCTGCGGAAAGGCTGATGTCGTGCCGGGGATTCGGCAGCGGCTTTTTCGTCACCATATTGATGGTTCCGCCGGGATCTACACTGGACATCGTGATGCTGGCAGGCCCTTTAAACACTTCCACCCGCTCGATATTTGAGGTCATCGGCTGAAGGAAATAGTTCTGCCGGGTCCGCATTCCGTTGATGATCTGCCCTTCTTCATTCTGGCTGATCCCCCGGATGTTGTACTGGTTGTAATAGCTGGAAGGAGAAACCCCGCTGACGTTTTTCATTACCTCGCCCAGCTGAAAAGCCTGCCGGTCGTTCATCAATTCTTTGGTAACGGTGTTGAGCGTTAAAGGAAGATCTTTATTCTTCATGGCAATCTTGGTCGCCGCAAAAGAATAATCCGAGATGTAGTCTTTGGCTTTCCGCCCCACCACCTCCACAGTCTGGATGGTTACCGAAACCGAATCGGCCTTTTTTTCCTGCGCGGTAAAAAGAACCGGGGCAAAACAGAGAACGGCTACAGAAACCCCCTGTTTCCTGCCAGGAATACCTGACCAAAATTTCCGGTCGTAATTCGTATTGATAGTCATTAAAAATTAGAATGATCCTGACGTTATTTCCGCCAGATGTTATTGAAAGGACTTCCCTATCGCTGATGATACGGAAATCCACAGATGTTGCCCTGCAGATCTGAAAATCTGCACTGTGTTGTGGCTGATAATGAAAATATTATACGGCCATAGAAGAATATGGCGGTGCCCTGGAGCTGAAATAATCCAGCAGGCAATAATACGCAATGGCCTTCGGATGAGGCATTTCAACGGAAACCGAACGGCTGCCCGGCACTTCCAGAGCAAAGAGATCAGGAAGCAGCACATGGTGCGTCTGCAGGTGAAGCGCGCACTGGCATTCATCATCCTGCGAAACGGAAGGTCCTTTTTCGGTTTTGGTATGCTTTAATTTTGCAGCAAAACTTTTGGCGTGCCCGGCATGATCGAAACAAACGCTGATCCCGCTGACGTTGTAGACAAACATCATCAGTAAAGAAAAAACAAAAAAAGTTTTCAGGATCTTCCGCATATTGAAGGCACAAAAATACGACATAATTTTTTTTACGGAGTGCTCCGGGACGATATATTGTCAAAATTTAATGTAACTCCCTCATCAAAAAGGAGAAATATTTTTAAAGTTAAATTTTACGGAAGTTCAAATTAAATTAAGGTGAACCGGAACAGAAATCGGATCAACAGGCCGGAAGAGGGATGCCGGATGCTGGATGTGTATCTTTGTCAACATGACTTTTAAAGGGTATTCTTTATCAAATAAATCGGTTGTTATTATCTGAGCAGAAATCTGTTTAAGTCATGGCTTACCAATCTCATTCCAACCTTTAATCACATAATTTATAAATCAGTTAAATACAATCAAAATCCCTATTAAGCTAATATGTTATATTTAAAATTAACTTAAAGTATCTGAATCACCCTGTTTATCTGATGATCCTTTATCTATAGCTATACAACGGGACTGATTTTCGGAAAATATTTCCCAAGATTGTGTATTTCAATTAAATGAAATTTATTAATTTAGGCAGGAACCAAATCTTATGTTTATGGAAAACTTAAAAAAAGTCAACAGACAAGCTATGAAGGCCATTACAGGAGGGATTACCTGCCCGGGCGGCCAGTTATGTTTCATCAACGGCAAGTGGCAATGCAGGCCGTACGACGGATGCGGCGGAGGAAATCAGCCTTAACTCACGTTTAACCCAAATTCTTTATTATGAAAAATTATAAAAAAATTTCAAGAGACCAGCTGAAAAGCATCAACGGTGGTGCTTCGGGCTGTTCCGAGGCCTGCTGTCCTCCTCCGGGAATAAAAAGATGCCCTTGGGTAATCTGTATTATTGCATGTCCCGTTACAAGTTAGTATTTAACGTTCAAGTAAATTAAATCCTACAGAATGAATTGTTCTGCAGGATTTAATTTTTTATTTAAATTTTATGGCCTTACCTGTTGATGATCAGCCGGTAACAATACCTACATTCCAAACAGATTGCTGAAAAAGCCTCCCTTTTTTCCGGCGTATTCGCGGGCAGTTTTCAGGTTATTTTGTGTATGCGGTAAGGGGTTCAGCCGGAAAGACTTTTCAAGGTTCGTCAGAGCATCCTCATAACGCTCCAGATCGATCTGTGCAGCACCGATATGCTCATAGATTTCCGCTATTACATCATCAGTCACATTTTCCTGTTCAGGCAGTACCGAAAGGGCTTCCGATCCATAATGTATCGTTTTCTCATTCTCCTCCAGATGATAAGCACAGTGGACGGCCCAGTAAAAGCACCAGAAATCCCTGTTTCCGTGATGGATGCTCTGCTCAAAGCTGCCCAATGCCATGGCTGTGTTATGCAGATGCACTTCCTGAATATATCCTTTGTTATACAAGGCAACCTGTACCGATCTTTCACGATTTTGCTGCAGCCCGAAATGGATTGCCTGTTCATAGCATTCCATCGCTTTTTCCCACTTGCCCTCTTTCACGAAAGCATCGGCCCTGCTGATCATCAGACTGGGATTATCAGGCATGGCTTCCAATAGCTGATCGGCCTGCCGGGAATCGTTGGCAGGATCTGCTTCCAATCCCAATGCGGTTCCTGCCTTTGATTTATGGATAAAAAAGTTGGTGATGCATCTGGTCATGTCTTCATGCTGCATCACGGGATCTGTCGGGTCTATCTGATAATACACTTCCAGGCCATAATCTGCCCATTCCAGTGCTTCATCATATTGTTTAAGTTCCATACAGCTGGTGCAGATGCTGTCGGCCACACTCATAAAGGTAAGAATATCCATCTGCTCCGCATATTCTTCAAAAAGCATTATTCCGTCTGCTTTGGCTTCCAAAGGCATTCCGGCGTGTACATAGCTGTCCATCCGGTTCAGGAGAATATACATGAAGGTACTGCATTCCATTCCTTCGGTGGCCACTTCGATGGCTCTGTGATAATCACCCTGAAAATTAAATTCGCGGGCCAGATTGTTACAGCACATGGCAAAAGTATGCGGATCATCGTTCAGCACATCTCCGTCTCCTGTCATGACTGCACTTTTATACAGTCGATAGGCCCGCTCATACATCTGCCTTTTTATATGGGTTAACCGCTGATGTTCAGACAAGGGCATTCCGGGACAGGCATCCAGAATCCGGTTGATTTCCACCCCCGCATTGTATGCTTCCATAGCGGAATGGGTATCGCATGAGATATTCAGTTCTGAAAAATCGGGCTGCCCTTCCCCCTGGTGACGGATGTTGAAGATACGGATCTGCAGCACCGGTGAAGGATGTATCGCATTACTCCTCAGGTAATACTGCAATGCTCCTTTCGTATCGTTAAGCCAATATAGGGCGGAACCGGCATTCCTGCTGCAGGTATAATGCTGAGGATCTTTTTCGAGCGCACGGATGCTCCAGTCGATGCATTTCATCAATGCTTTTTCCCGGTCGTATTCAAATATTTCGTTGTGATCCAGCGCTATCAGTCCCAAAATGGCACAAAGGTCCGGATGGAGCGATTTTTCATTTAGTTCATTAACGGTTTGAAATACTTTTTCCAGTTCCGTTTCATCGTGCGGAAGGCCGTATCCCTCAACCCAGTATTTTGCAGCCGTTGCATAATCATGTTCTTCGAGTGCTTTCCAGGCTAATAAATGAAGATCCTGTTTCATAATCCATGAATTTTAATTAAAATTTTGATGTCTGGTCCTGTCTGTTTCAGTAAATGGGACGAAGCCCACTTTTATTGATATTCATACTTGTCTTTGCATTGAGTTAAGGTTAAAATAGGTTTAAAACCATCATTTAACCCTGCTTTTCCAGAATTTCTGCTATTTTTTTAAGCACTGTATTTTCATAATCGGTTTCTGCCGAAGTTTTCTCAGAACGATGGGTAAAATCCTCACTGATCCGGTAATTGGTGACAAGATATTTCTTTTGTGCGCCGATTGCATAAAACCACGACCCGTTGATGCTCCGGGTAAATACGGTCACTTCCCCAAAACGCATCAGCTCTTTTTCCGGGAAAAACGGAAGTTTCCGATATACCATTCGGGCATGCCTGTCAAAGAGATAAGTAATTTGCGAATGAATAAAAATATCGTACAGGCTGTGCAGGAAAAGATAAGGGATGAGAACAAAAAACAACACCCGCCATCCCTGGCCGACTTCTTTAAAAAATACAGTAAACGGAACGGCCAGAATAATGATGATGCAAAGGACAACTACCGAAAGCCTGATGCCGGGACGATTGGGCATAAAACTGAAAACCTTCCCGTTATCGTTAATATTATACTTCCTCTCTGCGGACATACGGCAATGTGATTTCCTCAATATCATTAAGAATGCTCTGCATGGCACGTACTGAAAAACCCTGGGCAATAGTAGCAACTCCTTCTTTTCCTGATGAAATATACCGGACATTGAGCGAGGTGTTTACAGGAACGAATATATAAATCACTCTCCCCAACTCGTAATCGGCTATATCGGCAAAAGGGATACAGCTGGCGGGTTTCAGGCCTCTTTTGATAAACATTGTCTGCGAATCCGTATCGATGACCATTTTCTCGGTAAACACCGAAAGCATGCAGATCACCGCCAATATTCCGAAGATCCACATCATGGCTTTATTTCCCGAATGGTAACCCAGCCAGGTCATTATTAATAGGCCGATTACAATAACAATAGCAAAGCCGTATTGTCTTTTCAGTACGTACCGGTTTCCTTTTCTTCTGAAATTTTTAATAGCAGTTTCCATTTTCTTTTTATTTAAGTTTTACACCATTCACTGTGATTTCCTTGCACCATAGATAAATAAATGCATGCGTATCGTCAGCAGAGGACTGACCAGAAAAATTGTCCAGAGAAGCTCCGGAAAATTCAATTTTCTGTATAAGCCGGTCGTCTTTTCCAGCCCTAACTTTTGATTCTCCCGAAAGTTCGTTATCGTAATCGGTAAGCAATGCCAAAAGGTCATTATCCATGGTTTCAAAATCAACGGCGATGAAATACTTCTTAGTCTTGGAAGGATCTTCCGAAGGCGGAAAAGCGGCAGAGATCCCTTTGGACGGATTGCCGAATGCCAGCGAAAGGGAGCGTGCAGGGTAGTTCCGAACCCCGTCCTTTGTTTTTACGGACAGCTCGATCTTATAAGTAGATTTTTCCTCAGTCTGTGCATGACAGCATATGGAAAAGAATAATAAAGAAACGAACACCATTTGCCGGATCATTCCGGTATATCCCAGAGAATTCATAATAATATAATTTGGTAAAAAACTTTTGAGAACAATATTATCATTATAATTTATTTTAGCCCGTTTACAATTGGCATTTTGCAGCAACCGTTTTTTATTTGGTCAATATCATCAGACATACGGCATTATCCGATGAAATGTTATTTTAATTAAAGAAAACAAAAGCGGTGAATCCTACCACATTTCATTACATTTGCATCGGTATTGAACTATGTATGAAGAATATTCACCTTTTTAGGATAAACTTTTATTTGTTGACAATTATTTTGGGTATGTGTTTTCCCGTATCTTTAAAGGCACAGGGGTCACAGGCAGAAAAAATGGCACAGCTGGGGTACTCTTACAGGTTTACCGATACGGTAAAAAGTAAAAAACTTCTGGCACAGGCCCTTGCTCTGGCAAAAGCCAGCAATTCCCAAAAGGATGAAGTGATCTGCCATGCTTTATCGGCTATTACGTACAGAAGATTACACCATATAAAAAAGTTCGGTGATTACGCAGAAGAGGCTTATAAGATCTCTACCCAAACCGGAGATGAAAAAGCAAAAGCATACGGCTATATGGCTATCGGGAGTTATAAGGCTTATTTCGATAACAAAGAGGAATCATTAAAGTATCGCCTGAAGGCCTATGCCTTGTTCGAAAAGCTCAGGATTTACTCCCAATGCGCACAGGTAGCTTCTGAAATTTCTTATCTTTTTTCCTACGGCTCATATTCAAAAACAAAAGAATATGCGTATGAGGCTTTACGCTACGCGGAAAAATCGCATGACCCGGAAAGCATTCTTCATGCCCGGCTTGCCGTCGGCTCTTATCTTATGACAAAAGCTCAAAAAGACAGTAGCAATATTAAGCTTTGGAAAAGCACCATAAGTTTCTTTAAACAGACAGGCGAATTTATTGGTATGAATTCTACTAAAATACCCAGTAAAAGCAATATTGCCATATTTCACATCAACCTTGCCGCTTTATATATGCTGCATGCCGGATCGATGGATGAAAAACTTTTTTTGAGGGAACTTGAGGCAGCCGCAGAAATTTCAAAGAAATACGGAATAATATCTATATATGGAAACAGTCTGGGAATGCGGGCACAACATTTTATGCTAAACGGTGAATATGAAAAAGCAAAATCCCTTATTGCCGAGGGTATCGCTTACCAGCACGGTCTCCCTTTTAAAGATGATGAAATCCTGGCAAAATTTTATATGAATCTCAAAGAAATTACTGCGTTACAAAAAGACTATTTTTCATATTATCAATACGACCAGAGCTTCATAAAATACAATCGTTTAAGCTATGATGAAGACCTGCAGAAAAACATGCAGAACGCTGAAATCAGGTTTGAATCCGAGAAAAAAATGCTGAGAATCCGGCAGCTGGAAAACGAAACAAAGCTTCATAAAAAGAATAAGCAGCTCGGCTACATAATTGCCGCAGTCCTTTTCCTGATCCTGGTATTTATTTATATCTCCTTTTACTACCGGAAGAGATATTACCGGAAACAGGCAGAAAACCTCAGACAACAGCAGATCAACAATGAACTTAAAATGGATCTCCTGGAAAAAGACAGCCTGGAACACCTGCTGGAAAAGCTTTCACTGGAAAGGAGGTTTCTCCGGTCACAGATGGACCCCCATTTTATATTTAATGCGCTTGGGAATATTCAAAGTGTTATCCTGCAGGGTGACAAGGCCAAAGCGATAAGCTATCTAAGTAAATTTGCAAAGCTTACCCGTGATATTCTCGATCATTCGCGTAAAGAATCCGTTACGCTGGAAGAGGAAGTTGAAACCCTGAAAAGCTACATTGAACTTCAGCAGCTCCGGCTTCATGATTCATTCGATTACGAATTCATATTCGGCGAAGAAATTACCCTGCAGGAACGGATTCCTCCTTTACTGCTGCAGCCACTTGTTGAAAACGCTATAGAACACGGCCTGAAGCCTCTGGAAAACCGAAAGGGAAAACTCATCCTGATGTTTGAAAAGCGATCTGAACATACCTTAGTCTGTATTGTGAAAGACAACGGCATAGGTATAGAAGCTTCCGGGAAAAATCAAAAAACAAAAAGCCATGCATCACTGGCTACACAGATTACTAATGCCAGGCTCGCACTCTATTCCGGAAAAGGAAAAGATCCTGCCATTTCACATTTTGAAACGGAAAGCTCAGAAAAAGGCTGTACCGTAACCCTTCACATCCCTTTACTGTAAAAATATGTATAAAGCTGTTATTATTGAAGACGAATACCATCTGAGAGAAGCCCTTTCCCTGCTGCTGGAAATGGCTGTTCCCGAAAAAGTACAGATTGTAGGCTACGCAGAAGGCTTACCCGATGCCGTTACCCTAATCGACCGGCTGAGACCCGATATGGTGTTTATGGACATCAAGCTGAAAAACGGTACCGGTTTTGAGGTACTGAATAAAATTACGTATAAAGACTTTCACCTGGTTTTTACCACCGCTTATGAAGAATATGCCGTACGGGCCTTTAAGTTTAATGCCATCGATTACCTGCTGAAGCCCATTGATCCGGAAGAGCTGAAAAGCACGATCGAACGTATTGAAAACAATAGTCGGAAATATGTACATTTTGATTCGCTGATGCCACTGTCTGAAGAACCTGGAAATGCTCCTGAAAGAATCGTTCTTCCGACTCAGGAAACCATGCACGTCGTGAAACTGAAAAGCATTATCCGTTGTGAAACTTCCGGCTCCTACACCACATTTTTTCTCGAAAACGATAAAAAAATCATGATCTCCAAACCTCTGAAATATTATGAAGAAATACTTTGCCCTCCGGGTTTTATGAGGGTTCATCAGTCCCACCTGATCAATGTAGATTTTATTGCCAGCTATTCCAAGGATGGAATGATCACCTTACAGGATAAAAGTACGGTCCCGGTCTCCCGGGCCAACCGGGAATCTTTTTTCAGACTGCTGAAGAACGAACAGGAATAATTTACCGGATACAAACCCAAACTGCACAAATACAAATCGGAGCATTCGAATAGACAAGTCCAGATGCTTATTATGCCCATCCTCCCCTATTTTTGTATAAAAATTATCTAAATATGAGCAACAAGGTATTGGCGATTCTGTCCTATATTACCATCATCGGATGGCTGATCGCTTATTTTAAAAACAAGGACAACAAGCCTAAAAGCGAGGTCGTTACCTATCATCTTGAACAGGGACTGGGATTTTTTATCGTATCGGTAGTACTGAATATCCTTTTATCGGTGATTACTTCCATCGTTCCTTCCCTGTATTTCATCAATTTAATCGGGATCGTACTGCTGATTATCTGGATTATCGGTATTGTCCATGCGGCCAATGAAGAAAAAAAGCCGCTTCCGCTAATTGGAAAAATGTTCGAAGGACAATTCGGATTTCTTCACGGGTAAGCCGAATGCTTACCCTTTTATCCCTTTGTAAAACAACTGTTATTTTCGTATATTATGAAGAAACTCTATACCATAGCGATAATGGGCTTGCCCGTTATCGCTTTTTCCCAGGTAGGAATCAATACTACCAATCCCCTGGGCATTTTACACATTGACGGAGCAAAAGACAACCCTGCTACCGGAACTCCTAATGCCAGCCAGCAGGCCAATGACATCGTAGCCACTGCGGACGGCAGGCTAGGTATAGGAACCCTGACGCCTACCGCAAGACTGGAGCTGAACAGCGGAACGACCAATGGTGCCCTTAAAATCACCGACGGCACCCAAGGGATCGGAAAAGTGCTGACTTCAGACGCCTCCGGACTTGCCATCTGGCAAATCATTCCGGCCTGGGGAACATCAGGTACCGGTAATTCGGATGCTACTGCGCTCAATGCTTTAGGAACGAAGTTCATCGGGACTACCGATGCACATTCGTTGGTCATCAAAACCAACAATAACCTGGCAGGTTATATCGGTACATCAGTAAATGATAACCTTACCCTCGGAGTGAATGCCGGAAAAACTACCACGACCGGAAACCTGAATGTTTTCCTGGGCAACAATGCAGGGGCTACCAATACACTGGGAAGCTCCAACGTTTTTGTGGGACCTTATGCAGGAACTGCCAATACCACCGGAAACTCCAACGTATTTATGGGCTACAATTCCGGAAGCAGCAGCACAACAGGAGATGCCAATGCTTTCGTAGGAACATGGGCGGGAAATACCAATACCACCGGAGGCTATAATGCTTTTATGGGATATCAGGCAGGAAACAGCAATAGCGCAGGAAGCAACGGTACTTTTTTGGGTTATAGCGCAGGTAGGAATAACACTACCGGAAACAATAACGTTTCTTTAGGGGCGTTGGCAGGGCAGACCATTACCACAGGAGGCAACAATACTTTTGTAGGAACCGGTGCGGATGCGGAAACCGATAATCTCACCAATGCGACGGCCATCGGTTACGGAGCCAAGGTAAGCACCAGCAACAGCCTGGTTTTAGGAGGCACGGGAGGATCTGCGGTAAATGTAGGAATAGGAACTACATCGCCTGCTTCGAGACTGGAAGTCGACGGGGCATCCACCAACAAATCGGCTTACAATGCCGGAGCTTCCGCTACCATTGATTTTTCTAAAAGCAATCTCGCCTACACAACGGCAAGTGCAACAGCTTTCACCCTGAATAACATTAAAGACGGCGGAACCTACACCTTAAGTGTACGGGGAACAACCGCAGGAACCTCTTCTTTTGCGGCATCCGGCTTTACGGTAAAATATGTGCACAACACCGCAACGATTGCCAATAAGGAAACCCTTTACACCTTTATGGTAATAGGCAATACGGTATATGTTCATATGATTTCAGGATTTTAGAAATATTTAAATATGAGAAAACATCTTTTAAGATATTTCATCCTGTTGCTTCCTGTCATAACAACAGGGGTCAAAGCGCAGATGGTTGGTACGCCGCACCTGTCGTTCTATCCGGTTACCGCCAGGTATGGAGGTACCGATCAGGAGTATTTGTATTCCATCAACAATACATCGGACGGAGGATTCATCATGGGCGGTTATTCTGCCTCTGCATCCGCCGGATCTCGGGACCAGACCGGAAGTACCTCAAAAGGCGGACTGGATTACTGGATCGTAAAAACGGATAATACCGGAAATGTACAGTGGCAGAGACGGTACGGAGGATCAGGAAACGATCAGCTGTACAGTGTTTTTCAAACCAGTGACGGCGGCTATATTCTTTCCGGAAGATCGGAAGCCGGGTCGGCATTGTCAGGTGATCAGGCGGCTGTTCCGGGAAAAGGAGGAATGGATTTCTGGGTAATTAAAACCGACGCTTCCGGGAACATCCAGTGGCAGAAAAGATACGGCGGAGCCGGCGACGATATGATCAACGGGAGCAATACGATCGTACAGACCAACGATGGCGGTTATTTCATGGGAGGATATACCGTTGAGTCATCCTCAAATACAGGTGATCAGACCGGAAGCACGAATTACGGAAGTTATGATTACTGGGTGCTGAAGACCGACGGCAATGGGAATATCCAGTGGCAGAAGCGCTACGGGGGTTCCGGCGAAGACTATCTTTATTCGGTAAAGCAGACCACAGACGGCGGCTATATCATCGGCGGAAATTCCAATATTTCAGGTACCGGAAGCCAGGCAGGCCAGCAGGGTCAGCCCGGAGTATCAAGCCAGGGAGGTTTCGATTACTGGATTATTAAAACCAATGCCAGCGGAATCATCGAATGGCAGAAGAGATACGGTGCCCTGGACGGCGATTTTATGTATGATGTCATTCAGACCCAGGATAACGGATATGCCCTGGCCGGACATTCGGACGTCGGATTGAATCCATTGCAGGGAGACCAGACCGGAATCCAGGTTACTCCGGGCGCCGAACTTACAAATTTATGGATTATCAAGACCGATAGCAGCGGGAATATGCAGTGGCAAAAATTATACGGCGGAACCGGAAATGATTATTGCTATGCCTTGAAGCAAACCGCAGACAACGGATTTATCGTCGGAGGGTTTTCAGATGCAAATTCAGCCAATACCGGAGACCAGGCAGGCGCTCCCGGATACGGAGGTAACGATTATTGGGTTTTAAAAACCGACAGTGCCGGAAGTATTCAGTGGCAAAAACGATATGGCGGTGCCGCTGACGATTCTTTATACAGCATTGCCGAAACAGGAAGCGGATACATTTTTGGTGGATTTTCTGCAGAGAGTTCCTTTAATTCCGGGAACCAGGCAGGAACCGATAAACAGGGGGGATTCGATTTTTGGGTAATTAAAACAGACCGGAACGGCAACATCGGTATCATGAGGTAATACCTTTTGTTGACCTGATGGTAATGGGGTTTTTACTCTCAAAATCATCTTCTCACGAGGCTGTCCGGAATTTCCGGACGGCCATTTTTAGTCCCAGAGAGAACACGGATTTCCACGGATGATGGCCTCTGTTAATGTCAGTTCGTGTGTTTTTTGCAGCACAGCATCCCTTATCCAGCCCATTTCCCAACAACTGAAAAATATTCCTCAATATTAAGTCGATTTGTTGGTCTTTGATTGGGATTGACGGTTCCGATTGTAAGAGCTTAGAACAGATAGAACTCCGCTTGGAGTTCTGTAACAATGCTTAAAATTTTAATCTACACAGATACTGCTCTGGAGCAAAGCCAATAATCAATCAATTTAATAATAAAAACTTCCGGCATCCATCTTCCATCCAATTTATAAGCAGCTAAAAAAATACTTTTGATACTGGGTCGGTTGACCGTGACTTTGACGGAAAAAACTTCCAGCATCCCTCCTTCCCTCTTCCAGCCTATTCATTAATATTACAACTCCATTTTATTTTTTCAAGGAATCTGAAACAGGCTTCAAAATCATAGCATCTGGATTTCAGGATTTCGGCCTGGAATTTCAGAGGCAGATACGGGCCCCATTTGGACAGGTTGATCAGCATAGGATTCTTTTTCAACGTTTCACATAAGGCTTCCGTGATTTTATCCTCCATAAGACGAATGGCCGCAAGATTGCTAAACGGTTCCTGTTCCGGCGGCCTACAGGTAAATACGGATGAATGTTCGTCATGGATATATTCAGCACCGGCCTGATCGAGCAAAAAGCAGATCGTCTTATTGATTTTGCTGCCGGCGAAAGAATAAAATTTAGTCTGTTCATTACTACAAAGCAAAGGCCTTTCATCATTTAAATTCGTAATGGGGAATACCGAAAATTCTTTACGCATTTCTTTCAGGATCTGCTTTCCCTCTTGGTCCAGAAAATCATACTCCTCACCCGAATAAAGAATTTCCATCATCCTTTCCCGGATGCGGTGGGCCGTATCTGCAGCATCGCCGAAAAACAGCGGCTTTTTCCCGTCTCTGGCCGGAATTACCTCAATTTTGGAAGCTTTATAATCGACATATTTAATCTTCCAGATTTTTGCCGAAAGATAGATATTCTCATCTTCTCTGATCTGCGGGCTCAGGGGCAGTTCTCCTATTTTCACTCCCTGGCTGGATACTTTAAAGAAAACAGGCGTATGGAAGAGGCTGTAAAAATCTTTATGGTTTACCACTTTTTCGCCTTCCACACCAATAATATATTCATGGCCCAATTTTTCAAGAAAATCGATTTCCTGCAAGTGACTGACGATTTCTTTTGTTTCTTCTTCGCTGATGTTTTCAAAAGTGGGATTATCATTTATTTTAGATAAAATTTCATGAAGGTACAATCCCGAACTTCCTTTGATGATGGAAAGGATCTGATGCAGCAGAACGTCGTACGGCTTTGTGATGACTTCAATAGGCTCGATATACTGCTCAGAATAAAGCAGCCAGCAGGCAAGAGACTGCAGAAGGCTCCAGCGGTCGGTCGAATACAGATAAAGATTGCTTGCGCGGCCTTCCCTTCTGCCGCTTCTCCCTACCCTCTGGATCAAAGAAGCAATGCTGTTGGTGGCATCAATCTGTACCACCTCATCCACATTTCCGATATCGATCCCAAGTTCCAGCGTTGAGGTGCAGGCAATGCAGAAATTCTGCAGGCTGGCACTCTTTGCAACAAATTCCACGTATTCCCTTACTTCCTTATCGACGGATGAATGATGGGAAAAATAATTCTGATGCCCGCCAACCTTTTCCGAAAGCTTTTTAAGCTTTACCGCCACTTCTTCTACCCGACCCCGCGCATTGGGAAACACAAGTACCTTGGAATCCCGGGTCCTTACATAAAGGTCTTTCAGTAAGCCGATCGGCAGTTCCTGCGTTTCGGCGGCAAAATACCTGAAAACGGCATTGATGGGTTTGGGCGTATGGTCGCGGATAATTTTTGTATTTTCAGCATGGCCTAAAAACTCTTTAAGCTCGGCATACAGATTCACATCGCTCAAGGTGGCCGAAAGTCCTACGATGCTGAAACGCTCATGATTAATCTGCTGCAGCCGGCTGAGCAGCGATTTTAACTGGACGCCGCGGTCCGAACCGAGAAAGGAATGGATTTCGTCGATCACCACATAATCCAGTGAAGCGAAAAGATGGCTGACGTTGTACGGCTTATTCACAAACATGGCTTCCAGGGATTCCGGGGTAATCAGGACAATGCCCTCCGGGTTTTTCAGAAGCCGGTCTTTCCTGCCTTTGGAAGCTTCGCCGTGCCATTTGGTTACCCTCACATCCAGATGTTCGCAGAGTTTTTCCACCCTCATGAACTGATCGTTGATCAGCGCAATCAGTGGTGAGACGTATAAAACCTTCACGCCTTTTTCCCGGAAATTCACTTTGGAAAGGATGGGAAGAAAAGCGGCTTCCGTTTTACCGGAAGCGGTTCTGGAAATAAGGACGTAGTTGAGGTCCGTACCCATAATACGAGGAATGGCGGCTTCCTGTATTTTTCTCAGGCTTTCCCACCGCTGCTCCCGGATGTACTTTCTGATGGGCTCTGACAATAGATCGAAGGCGCTCATATCTCTTCGATACTATCCAGTACGGCAAGATCATTCGGCCTTTCGTCTGAAATTTCTATTTCTGCGAAGAGCCGTGCTTTATCCACTTCAGGATTCTGGCGGATGATGTTCAGGATATTCAGGAAATCCCGGATCACTTCACGCGGCGTAAGGAATTCCGAAGCACCGGGTTTGTTGAACATCTCTTCCATAAAGGCGGAAATCTCATCATCGGTAATACCAAGCTCCGTTTTATAATTAAAATCAAAAATTAATTTCAGTTTTTTCAGCAAAACAAAAATTTCATTGTGATCCAGCGGCTGCAACTTAATGACGGGCTGGGCATAATCCCGGATCCCATGGCTTTCAAATTTATTGCTTTCCAAACGGGATTTTAAGGCCTGATAGCTGAATAATCCGCGCCTTTCGTTTTCAAGGAATTCCCTGGTACCGGCGAAATTGATGAACAGGTTCGCTACTTTTCCCTGGAAACAATCGTTGTAGATCGACAGTATTTTTTCGTAATTTTTCTCACGTGCTGCAGAGGTTGAAATTTTATACAGGTTGATCGCCTCATCGAGGTTGATCATAAAACCGCTGTAGCCCATATTTACAAAAAGCTTGCAGAAGTTTTTCAGCATATCATAATAGTTGCCGTCATTAATGATCTCGCGGATTCCCAGGTCCTGCCTTGCTTCAGTTTTTGTGGTGTATTCGCCTTTCAGCCATTTCAGGGCATTCCTTCTCAAAAGCTCGTCATGGTTGATATAGCCTTCATAATATTTTACGATCACAAAACCGAAATCGAAGCCGCCGGTTTCCGTGATTTCATTGACGGTTTTCATGATCGCATTCCCGATCAGGCTTTTGTACTGGTCGTTCCGGATTTCCATTAACGATATATTATTTTCGTCGGCAGTCTTACCGATCACCTGCTCGATCCATTTTTCCAGAAGGACGGGCAGTGCGCCGCCTTCAGGTTTGGTCTGTATCGCAATATTATCCATAATGGCCGAATATAAAATGACGCTCTTGCCATCGTTGGCATACAGCCGGTTATCGGGCGTAAAATCGGCATTGGCCACGACAAACTTCTGTTTCATGGCTACGGTATTCAGCAGGTGAAGCATAAAGGACTTTCCGCTTCCGAAATCACCGATCCAGAATTTGGCGATGCTGTGTCCGTTTTTGACTTCTTCAAGAGCAGTGATAGCGGCCTGTACTTCTTCGGAACGGCCAACGGCGATATGCTGCACGCCTATTTTCGGGACCACGCCTCCGGTGAGGGAATTGATGATGGATGTAGCTTCTTTCGGTTTAATGTTATTGATCATTGTTTAAAAGTTTTTTGTAATATTCAGGGTTGATGGTTAAATAATCATCCTCTTCTTCAATCAGGATGTCGTCCAGCGTATCAAAAAGCTGATCGTTGACGGATTCGATGGCCGCATTCATGAAAAGATGGCGCGACCGCAGGTATTCTTCCAACTCGGATTTCAGGATCGTGAGGCTGTTTTTTTCGAAATAGTCCAAAAGATCCATCTGGGTATCATTCAGGCTGAGCTCCGGCAGGTATTTCTGAATTCCGGCAGTATCTCCGGTATCGATCACTTTAAATTCAATATCGACCGTATTTTCTGTATCCATTGTAGGCTGTGTTTCGGGATGTTCTTCTTCATCGGCCAGCAGGTCTCCCAGAATCTTCGAGGTCTGCGAATCCAGCTGCTGTACCCGGTCGATGGCATTCCGGTCGATCACAATTCTTTTCCGCTTCGGCAGATAGATCGTATCCAGCTTTTTGACTGCCGACGGGAAATCCCTGCTCAGAACAAATTCATTGACGATCTCTTCAAACTCTTCAAACTGTTCCGGCGTGGAAAACAGGTTTTTCTGAATACTTTTGGTAAGATGCTTCCGGTCGAACCTTTTGCTTTGCAGATCTTTATCCAGGTAATGCAGATACAGCCTCAGGGCAGCATTCCGGTCGTGGGCACTGATGAATTTCGATGCTTCGAGGTAGATATCGTCCAGAGAGGGATTTTTTACATTCACTTCGGCCAGCCGCCCGATTTCTCTTTCAAAGGCAACGGCATTGGTGTAATCTGAGATAATCATCCCGAACTTATCTTTCCAGCGGTTCGTATTGGTCTCATTCAGAATCAGATTGGTCCTGTAGTCGGCATCCAGGATCAGATGCTGATGCTGGCTCAGAAAGGATTCAACCGGCGCAACGATCTTTTTGTGGAACCGGCCTGTGATTTCGGGATGGATATATTTAAAATCGATATTGATTTTTCTTTTAATGCCATAACATTCCCTTACGCTGTTTTCGCACAGCTTCAGGATATGGTTGTAGATCTCGGATTTGATGGAATCGATGGTATACTGGTAATTCAGGCTGTCTTTCCGGTAATTGTATTCCAGGACGATAATGATTTCCGAAACTTCATCGGTAACCGTGGGATAGCTTTTATTGACAGGAATACAGTTTGTATCCAAATATTCCATCGTCCGCAAAAACTGTCTGATGATCTGGATCCGGCAATAATCGATCTCGTTGAATACATTGGTACTGAAACTTAATTTATTTACCAGCTCCACCTGCTTCCCGGTCAGTCCGAGTTTTTTCCTGTATTTTTCACCGGCGCTCTTAAAAATCGGCCCGGTACTATTTTCCCGTGCCACCTCGTAGCTTATCGGGATTTCTGCCGTACCGGAAACATCAATAATAAAATCTGACGGGTCCTCATTTACCGGGTTCCTATTTCTTTCCATGATTATTCATATTATCGCATCGCTGAAAAAAGGCCTAACCGCATGTTGCGAATTAACCGTTATTCAGTTATCAATAGACTAAGATATAAAAATTCATTGTAGGTTGAATTAAAAAAGTAAATTTTGCGCTGCAAGTGAATAATGAATATTCCAACCTTATTTATTGAACACGAAGCACGCAAAGTTTTTTTTCCTATGATACGGCTGCAAGTTTCACAAAGCCGTTTCACTTATATAAGAACGCAGCACTATTTAAAAGCATAGATGGTTGAAACAACGCAGAGGCGTGAAAGGTTTTCAATGCTTTGTGTGGTAAGGCGCAAAGATTTTATCCTCGATAAAATTGAATGCCGTTTATTTTGAAAAAATTAAAAATTCTACAGTTAGTATTAGCTGTATAAAAATTTGACAGCGTCAAATTCCCTGCAACATAAAAACGTTCGGTTTTTCAGAAACCTTGCGTCCTTGCGCGTTCCAACCCAATCAAAAAGTCTGAAGGAAATATCTTAACCGCAATTCCCATCCGATCCGGAGGGGTGGCGAAAATTCCTCGAATTTTTGACGGGGTGGTCTGAAAAAGTGAATTTTGCTTCGCAAGTGAAGGGTGAATCATAATTTTAACTTGAACCAGAAGAAAAGATAAGATTAACAGCCTAGAAAAGGATTTCACATTCAATATAGCAGAAAGCGATAGCAAAGTGAGTCTGCCCCGGAGGGGCATCATGATCGTAGCCCCGGGTGAAATCCGGGGTTAACAAAAGCGGACGACAGCCCAAGCCCTGAAGGGGCAAAACCTTTTTATAGAAACGAAAGGAATATAAAACCGCAGACTAATCCGAACAACAGTCTGCGTTTAATGATTAGGCCCTTGCAAGGCTGAGTCTACCTATAAATCATTTCACCCCGGGCGGGCACCGGGGCTATTGGTATCGCCCTTTCAGGGCTGAATAAGCACTTCGAAGAGTTTAAAGTATTGAAATAAGATGCCATCGAACTCATGTTAATTCTACAGTGTACAACGGAGATCATGTTGGAAAAACACAAAGCCGCGAAAGGTTTTCAATGCTTTGTGTGGTAAGGCGCAAAGATTTTATCTTTGATAAAATTGAATACCGTTTATTTTGAAAAAATCAAAAATTCTACAGTTAGTATTAGCGTTATAAAAATTTGACAGCGTCAAATTCCTTGCGACTTAAAAACGTTCGGTTTTTCAGAAACCTTGCGTCCTTGCGCGTTCCAACCCAATCAAAAAGTCTGAAGGAAATATCTTAACCGCAATTCCCATCCGATCCGGAGGGGTGGTGAAAATTCCTCGAATTTTTGACGGGTGTTTGGAAGGTGAATTTTGCGTTGCAAGTGAACACCAAGCACACAAAGATTCATTTCTATGCTCCTGCTTTAAGGTTTCACAAAGCCGTTTCACTCAAAAAAGACCACAAAGCTGTTTAAATACATAAGTCATTAGAAAAACACAAAGCTGCAAAAGGTTTTCAATGCTCTGTGTGGTAAGACGCAAAGATTTTACCTCTGATAAAATTGAATACCGCTGAATAATTTTGAGAGAGGACAGAAGTTTTAATAATAATTCAACAGTATAAAAATTTGACAGCGTCAAATTCCTTGCGACTTAAAAACATCTGGCTTTTCAAAAAATATTGCGCCTTTGCGTAGTCCAACTATTTCGACAGATTTATTTGTAGTGTAACATCATCATTTAAAACGCTTTTAAAAAATAAAAAATCAGTAATTTAGCTTCATTAACCGGAACATTGATCATCTTTACAAATCCGGGAAACGTTCTGAAAATGCAGCCAACACCAGATTTTAAGCTCATCCGGCCTGAAGATTCCCTCAAGGATTTTGTCTTTTGTTTTTCTTCGATGCGCCATTTTTCCAATACCCACCAGGCAGTGGTGATTCCTAACGGGAGGATCGACCTGATCTTTTCAAAGACGCAAGACGGCCAAATCAGAGTTGCACTCTTAGGATTGGAAACCAAGCCGAAATATCCGGATCAGGAATTTTCGGTTTTCTGTTCGGTCAGCTTCAATCCGCTGGCTACGGAATATGTTTTCGGATTTCCGGTAGCCGGACTGATCAACACCGGAATGCGGATGCCGGATGATTTCTGGGGTTTTACACCCGGCGACCTGGAAGATTTTGACGGATTCTGCCATAAGATGTCCGAAAAAATAAAATCGCTTCTGCCGAAGGAAGCAGATGTCCGGAAACGGAGATTATTCGAGTTGATTTTTGCGTCAAACGGAGAACTTCCCATCGCTGAACTCGCTGAAAAAATTTCGTGGAGCCCACGCCAGATCAACCGGTACTTCAATACCCGGTTCGGGCTTCCGCTGAAAAGCTATTGCAAGATTCTCCGCTTCCAGGCCTCCTTGTCACACATCAAAGACGGAAAACTGTATCCGCAGCTTAATTTTACCGATCAATCCCATTTCATCAAAGAAATCACCAAGCTTTCGGGGGTCTCTCCCAAAGAACTCCACAAAAATGAGAACGGCCGATTTTTACAATTTTTAGTCTATGGCAAAAACTAATTTTGCGGTCTAAATTTAAAATATGATCTTGAAGAATAAGAAAGTAGCCATCGTCGGCGGCGGTCCCGGCGGACTGACCCTGGCAAGGCTTTTACAAGCAGAGGGCACAGATGTTACCGTCTACGAAAGGGATTTTGACCGTACGGCAAGGGTGCAGGGTTCCCCACTCGACCTGCATGAAAATTCCGGACTGGCCGCGATACGCAAAGCGGGTCTGCTGGGAGTCTTTAAAAACAATTATATGCCGGGTGCCGACCGGACCACCGTTACCGACCCGCAAGCCCAGGTGGTTTTCAGCGATTATGATACTAATAAGAATGAGGACTTCGGAGCGGAACATTTCCGCCCTGAAATCGACCGGGGAACATTACGGAGCATTTTACTGGACTCCCTACACCCCGGGACAGTGGTCTGGAACAGCCATTTCCTGTTTATGGAACCACAGGGTGAAGGCTGGCTGATGCATTTCAAAGACCATCCGGGAATCTATGCCGATCTGGTAATCGGTGCAGACGGAGCCCGTTCGAAAATCAGACCATACATCACCGGTATCAAATCATTCTATTCGGGCATCACCATGCTGGAAGGGGATATTCCTGAGGCGGAAACCCAGGTTCCGGAAATTACCGGTTTGTTGCGCGGCGGCAAATTAATGGCTTTCGGGAATGGAAAAAATATCCTGATGGGACAGAAAGCAGATGGGGAAATCGGTTTTTATGCCAGCTTCAGAACCGGGGAAAACTGGATCATTGAAAGCGGGCTTGATTTTTCCGACAGCCAACAGGTACTGGAATGGTTTAAAAATGAATATACCGGATGGAGCGACATCTGGTACCCTTTGTTTGAAAATACTTCCCTCCCCTTTATTCCAAGACCGATCTACTGCATGCCTCTTGATCAGGACTGGGAAGCGCTGCCCAACGCCACCATCATCGGCGATGCAGCCCACGTGATGCCTCCGTTTGCAGGTGAAGGCGTGAATATGGCCATGCGTGATGCTCTGGAATTGAGTGAAAATCTTACGGATAACAGCCACATTTCAATGCAGAAAGCCATTGCGTCTTATGAGAAGACCATGCGAAAAAGAGCTTCCGCAGCAGCAAAGGAATCGCTGGAAAACGGTGAAACGATGCACAGTGAAAATGCTTTGGAGGCTATGACCAAATTTTTCAGCGGAATGTAAGATAGTCGGCAGATATTGTAATCACGCAGATTTTTTGACTTGCATAGCTGAATAATCATTCAAATTCTTTCACCTGAGTACTTAACGATGAGTTTCATTAGGCACAAAAGTTTAAAAATCAAAGATTTTTACGTCCAGTGATTTAATAACAGTCCCTACGATGGCTGAACGGAGCCGAAGCCACTCATCATTTGTGAAATCTATAATTTCCGTAGGAATCCACGCGCAAGCTTTCCATGCGAATCTCTAATACTATGTTTAGATCCCAATGGGATGACAGACAGGACGTTAAATTTTTTGCTTTATCATTAAAATACACAATTCTGCGCAATCATCTGTGAAAATCTGAGCAAATCTGTGGTTAAACTTTTACCACAAAAGACTCAAAAGATATTGATGCTGCATAGTAAAAGTTTAATGCTCTATGCTAAAATAAGCGCACAGAAGCTTTTTAAAAACCTCGAAGAGGTTCGCGAATTCCTTCGATAATATAAATAGCAATGAGACAAATCAAAGATTTTTATACGCTTTTGTTAAATAATCCGGACACGAATCTTTTTCAGGCTTTTCTCTGATACGGTGTGATCCCCCGCAGGAAATCAAAGATTCGACGAGTCAATGACAAGTGTTGTATTGAAGTTTTAAACTGAGGTTTTCCGGCATCTTTGTCATTCCGCAGGAATCTAAACATAAATCTTTCCATGCGAATCTCTAATACTATGGTAAGATCCCTATGGGATGACAAACGGGACGCTAAATTTTTTGCTTTATAAGTTAAGATACAAAAGGAAAAATACAGCATGAATTATGCGCAATCATCTGTGAAAATCCGTGCAAATCTGTGGTTAAACTTTTTACCACAAAAGGTTCAAAACATATTGATGCTGCATAGTAAAAGTTCAATGCTGTGTGTTAATGTAAGCGCACAAAAGTTTTTTAAAATCTCGAAGAGGTTCGCGAATTCCTTCGATAATATAAATAGCAATGAGACAAATCAAAGATTTTTACGTCCCGTGATTTAATAACGGTCCCTATGATGGAGGATCGGAGCCGAAGCTACGCGCAAGCTTTCCATGCGAATCTTTAATACTATGTTTAGATCCCAATGGGATGACAGACAGGACCTTAAAGTTTTATAAATTAAAATACAAAAACAAAGGCACGGATTCTATAAATCGGTGCCTTTGTCTTCAAATGACCTGAGCAATTTCAGGTGATCCATTATTATCTGAGATTCAAAAACTTTAGAGATGACAGGTTTCAGAAATCCCCCCATCCAGCATCCTTCTTCCAGCCTTTCCTGCACTCTACATCACATCTCCGGTTCCTGTCCTTTCCAGATATTGGTGGCAGCAATGCCGTTGATCTTTACAGGTTTACCTTCTTTGGCCGACCGGTAAATGGCTTCCATGATGAGGTGGTCCTGCAGGCCTTCTTCACCTGGGGTAAACGGCTTTTTATTGTTCAGGATACAGTCTGAAAAATGATCCATTTCCGCAGCGAACTGGTTGTTTTCCGCAAGACTGATTTCTTCGGTGCGCTTCATCATGCCGTCCGCCTTTGAGGTGGTGAGCTTCTGACCTTTGTAAGCATAGGCCTGATCGATGTTCATCCATCCTGTTTTACAGTTCACGCGGTACCGGCGGCTTTCATGCACATCGTAATCGGTGGCACAGTTGGCGATAACGCCACTGGGAAAACGCATCTGCCAGCTTACCAGTTCTTCGATTTCTCTAAACAGCGGATTTCCGGGGGTACTGTACTGATAGGCAAAGACCTCAACGGGTTCTTCGCCCAGGACAAACCGGGTCGTGTTCAGGCAATACAAGCCAATATCCGGCAGTGCTCCTCCGCCGGCCAAGGCTTTCTTATGCCGCCAGTGGTCGACGTTGGCCGTACTCTGCGAGTTATGGGCTTCGACGAATTTGGCCACGCCGAATTCTTTTTTCTGAATCATTTCCCGCAGCTTGCGGTTATGCGGCTGGTAATGGATCCGGTAAGCGACCATCAGCTTTACGCCTGCTTTATTGCATTCGGAAATCATTTCCCGGCACTCTTCGGACGTATTGGCCAAAGGTTTCTCGCACAGGATGTGTTTGCCCGCTTTTGCTCCGCGGATGACATATTCTTTGTGAAGCCCGTTCGGTAAAACAATGTAGATGACATCCACCTCTTTGTTGTTTTTGATCTGGTCATACGTCTGGTAGCTGTAGCAGTTTTCCGGAGCAATGCCATATTGGGCTGCTACTTTCTTCAGTTTTTCAGGACTGCCGCTGACCAATGCCGTCAGTGTCGATTTTTTGCAGTTGTTGAGCGCCGGCAGGATTTCTTCCAGTGCCAGATGGCCCAGTCCGACCACTGCATAGCCGATGCGGCGGGATGGAGGAAGCGGTGTCGGTGTCGGGGCCGACTGCTGATCGGCCTCCGACTTCCACTGTTCAAGCACGATCGGTTCTTCAACATCAGCCGGAATTTCAGCCGGCGGGGAAAGCGCGACCTTGCGGTCCTGGCCATAAACGCTGTTTGAAATAACGGCACCCAAAGCAAAGGTGCCGGCAGCTCCGGCCAGCGATTTGCCGGTCAGGTTCAGAAATTCTTTACGGGAAAGACGGGATTTTACAGGAGGGTTGTCAGAGGATTCCATAAGATCTATTTTTGTGATTGGGTTTGGTGTTGTAAGGAAAAAGTTGGTATTTTCCGGCCTTCTTGGCCTCTATCAGAGATTCAATAAAAATGCCAATATCGTTTTATTCAGACTATCGCCGATCTTATTTGTTGCGTATTTCTTAAACGTAATGTTTTATGTTTCTTGCGCGTATATTCAAGAAAGCAGAGAAGGGTTTTGTTGATTTGACGGATTTTGATTTTATCGCAAAGTAAAACAAAAGTTTTTTATGTCATGCTGTTGATTTTAAGATAAACAAAGCCACTCTGTTTAACAAGGAAATACAAAGTATACAGTGATCGCGCATAAACGGCCGCTTCGCGCAGCAAATTTGTTTGCCTTTGTCTCCTTGAAAATAAAGCATACAGTAATTTAATCTTTGCGTTAAAATCTTTATGAGTTCCAGACAAACTCCTTTTAGTATGTAAAACCTTTTTTAACGCAAAGTTTTATTCTTCCGTGAGCATATTCAGAGTGAGCAAAGAGGGGATCAGCAGGCTGATCTGATGAAGCGGACGGTTAGCTTTGCTCAGGCATAAAATTCATCTTCGACTTTTAGCTGATTTAATGAATTTTGATCTTATCGCAAAGTCAGACAAGGGTTTTTATCATGCTGTTGATTTTAAGATAAACAAAGCCACTCTGTTTAACAAGGAAATACAAAGTATACAGTGATCGCGCATAAACGGCCGCTTCGCGCAGCAAATTTGTTTACCTTTGTCTCCTTGAAAATAAAGCATACAGTAATTTAATCTTTGCGTTAAAATCTTTATGAGTTCCAGACAAACTCCTGTTAATATAATGCCTTTTGCTTAAAAAAACATTTATTTTGTATCGGCGGAAGGTATTTTTAATCCTATTTTAAACTTTATCAAAAACCTTAAAGAATCAGGACGGAACCCGAAAGCTCCGCCCTGATAGATTATTTATTTGGGAAGCGGCATCAGCCGGGCATGTTGTATGGCAAATTTCTGCGAGGGAACCGAAGTGCTGTCGGTGAGCTCTGAAAATTTGGCATTCATGACCCAAAACTTATCACCGGCTTTCGTTACCGTAGACGGATATGTAAAACGGTCGGCTGCCAGTGTGGAAGCCGAGAGCCTGGCCGAAGACCAGTTGTCATCGGACGTCAGTTCGTAGATTTTGTCGCTTCCTCCGTTCTGGACCACGATGAGTTTCCGGTCGCCGTTCAGCAAGAGGCCGTCACCGTTGATGAAGAACTGTTCGGCAGCTACTTTGGAAACTTTCCGCGGATCTGTAAGGTCTATTTTATAGATCGCTCCCGTGCCGCTGCTTACGGAAAGCAGGTAGCCGGCAGGATGATAAACGATGCCGTTCAGCCCGATACCTTCCGTTTTAAAAAGGGGGCTATCCGCAAAAACGGAGGCCTTGCCGTCCGGTGTCACTTTATAAATCACGTTTGCAAAGCTATCGGTGATATAGGCATTCTGCCGGCTGTCGAAGGTAAGATCATTGGGAAAATGCTTTCCGGGTACCAGTCCCGAAAGGTCGATATCATCCGTTTTCCTGCCGGTCATTTTATCGATGCCTATCAGCCGGGCCAGCTTTTTCCGGGTTTCCGGGGAGGTGAACTTGCTGTAATTGGCATCGCCGATGCAGGCAAAAAGGCGCTTCCCGTCCGGATGGACTTTCAGGCCGTAGCTGGATTTGAATGCCGGATCGCTGATCAGCGCCGAATAGGCGCCTGCAGGGGTTACCTTGCCGATGCTCCCCAGTCTTGCCGAAGAGACGAAATAGGTATTGGAAATACTGTCATAAGCAATCCCTTCGGGATAGGCTTCCGGTGCACTGAATTCTATTCTGGCGGTAGGCTGATCCGGCAGCGCTGCGGCACAGCCTGCAAAAAGGGCACATAGTATTATTTTTTTCATATTGTTTTATTTGGGTTGGACACTGTAAATAACGCCGTTGGCATCATCTGAAATAAACACTTTGCCGGATGACGCGATGGCCACGCCGGCAGGCCTGCCGAAGCGGGTTTTCCCTTTCAGGAAGCCGGAAAGGAAATCTTCGGCCGATACCGGTTTCCCGTTTTCGAAACGGATCTTCTGGACCTTGAATCCTACGGGCTTGCTCCGGTTCCAGGATCCGTGCCAGTTCACGAGGGCATCACCGCTGAAAGGTGTGCCGGCAGGGAAAAACCGGAATCCGATAGGCGCCATATGGGCCTGGAATTCCATGACCGAAGGCTCAGTCGTCTGAACCCATTGATCCTTGCTGTCGCCGGCAGGGTCTTCCCTGGTTTTATCGACTTCCCTTTTGGCATAGGCAAACGGGTAGCCGTAGTTTTTACCTTCCTTGATCCGGTTAAGCTCTTCCGGCGGCCAGTTGTCCCCTTTGGCATCGCCACCGTTGTCCATGCCCCAGAGTTCGGAGGTCTGCGGATGCCAGCCGAAACCGATCATGTTCCGGAGCCCGGAAGCGTAGATTTTTCTTTTCCAGGTCAGCGGATCTACCTGTACCAGGGTGGCGGCTTCACGGTCGCTTTCCTTACAGTCGTTGCAGAGGGTGCCGATGGAGATGTAGAGTTTTCCGTCCGGACCGAAGTCCAGGGTGCGGTTCGGGTGCTGCCCGGCGCTCGGCATATCGTTGAACAGCATTTCCTTGCCGGACAGGGTGCCGTCTGTGTTGGTTTTGTAGCGGCGCAGCTCATTGTTGTTGCAGACGTAGAGCAAGCCGTCTTTCATGGTGATGCCGTGCACACCCTTGAACTCTGCGAGTACGGTCTTTATTTCATCGAACTTCCCGTCGCGGTTCAGGTCTTTCAGGAGGAGTACATCCCCGGCGTCCCTTCTCGTAACGTAAAGATGGCCTTCGGGAGTCAGGTAAAGCATTCGGGGTTTGCCCAGTCCTGAAGCTGCCACGGAAACCGTCCAGCCATCGGGAACTTTAAGCATCCCGACCATTTCAGGGATAAAATCCAGGTGCTCCGGATAATTGGTGGTATGGGTGATGGTAACCACGTCTTTAGGCGGTGTTCCCCTCTGGGCCGACAGCTCCTGACCGGCGAATACAGCTGCAAAAGCTGCAATACTCAGTAGAATTGTTTTTTTCATAAGTGATGGTGTTAAAAGAAACCGGACTGCCAGGCAGCCCGGTTCATGATTTTATTTTTACTGATCTTCATCAGCCGCTTCAAAATTGATAGAATGATAAGCCGAATCGGTAAGCAGTGCGTCGGCCTGCTTTTCTTCCGCCAGCGTTTCCTCCAACAGCGAGGCGATTTCCTCTTCACCAAGCGTTTTGGCAAAAGCAGCCAGTGTGCCGTAAGAGGCAATCTCGTAATGCTCAATTTTCTGGGAAGCCGAAATAATCCCGGCATCCCTTACCGGCCCGGCTTCGGTTTCTTCCATGATGCTCTCCCCTTCTTTGATCAGTCCTTCCATGGCGTCGCATTTCTTTCCGCGGTTCGATTCCCCGAGCAGTTCGAAGATTTTTTCCAGCCGCTGCACCTGGCCTTCCGTTACGGCTACGTGCTCTTCAATGGCTGCCACCAGCTTGGGTTCCGTAGCATTCCGGGCCATTTTCGGCAACGATTTTACCAATGCCCTTTCCGCATACATGATGTCTTTAAGCTCGTCGATAAACAATTCTCTCAGTCCTTCTGCAGCTGAAGATTTTGCAGCCACCTTTCCTGGAGATCCCCCGTTTTGGGTTTCTTTTGATTTCATATTGATGTATTGTAAATGGTTTGTACCTGCGTAGTACAAATACCAGACCCTTAAACATCTTTCAAATACCACATTTTCAACTACATACCACAAAAATATTAAAGAAGGAAACGTTTAAGCCGGTTGATTTTTCCTGCAGCAGTAATGATTCAGGTTGAAGTGATGGCTGCAATATAATTTTATTGCAATGCCGGACAAAATTTTTCGGATGCTGCTGTTTTTTTAAGATCGATAATATGATCAAGCCATTAAAGAACCTTATTTAACGTGAATCCGATGATATTGATTTTAATATCAATCATTTAATATAAAACAAACTTAAATAATTCCGGATTTAAAAACAGAATAGCCATTAACGAAGAATACCTTTAATATTTAACTACCGTCATTTCGGGTAGATTTTGAAAAATCGTATCGGGAAGTTGCCGAACTACAAACCGGAAGTCCTAGTCTACACGTTCTCGATACATTTTTCTCCGCTGAGCTCCAAAAAACACTCGAACTGACGTTGGTTAAAATCCTCGGTTCCGATTTTGTTTTGCTTATTATTGTTAGGTACGAAAAACCAATTAACAGCACTACAGCGTTATTCAGGCCTCATCTTTGCTGTCTGGAATGTATGATGTTCAGCCTGCCAGAATTACCGTTCCGGCTGAAATAACCAATTTAAAAACGAACCGACATGAACAATAAAGAAATTTTACAAACGGCCAATGACTGTATCTCCCGGGGAGACCATGAAGGATTTCTGAACTATTGTACTGAAGATACCGAATGGATTTTCATCGGTGACCGGACGATTACCGGAAAAGAGGAAGTCCGGGAATACATGCGGGAGGCCTACGCTGAGCCACCCGTTTTTAATGTGGAAACCATCATCGAAGAAGGAGATTTCGTCAGTGTGCTTGGTGAAATCAGCCTGAAAAATTCATCCGGAACCGAGGAGCATTATTCGTACTGCGACAACTGGCGGTTTGAAAACGGAAAGATGGCTACTTTGAAAGCGTATGTCATTAAAACAGACAAACCTTCTGACGGATCGCTTAAAAGCCAGAATCCATAATGAGGAAACGTCTGCTCCGGCAGCCGTTTCTTTTTTTAACGCAGCTTTCTTGCCGCTCCTGTCAGGAACTCGATTTCATACTGCTGTTCCTCGATGACACCGCGGTAAATATCCATCAGATGAAGATTGGATTCATAATAGGCCTTCAGCTGCCGGTTTTTGAAATGGAGCTGACGGGTAAGCCTCGCAGTATACCAGAAAAGGACAATGCCGATAAAAAGCAAAACCCTGACGGTCCACAATGCATAGAAAAACAGGTTATTAATGATTTTTTCCTGAATATCAGCCCGTACTTTTTTAGCGTAGATAAATTCTATACTTTCTGTTGAAGTTACACTGGACCCGGAAGCCTTAACTGAATACCGGGTCCCGAAAGTATCATTGATCAGGGAAGATACAGGGCCGTCAAACTGTTCATGGAAAAGCTTTGCGTAACCATTTTCCCGGATACGGGTGCTCACCAGCACCACAGCCGAGAGGATCACCAGTGCCAGCAGGACCGTCCGCTTGAAAATATAATAAAAGTTGTTGTACCAACGGACCGGCGGAGCTGTCTTCAGCTGTGCGGTCAAAGAACGGACGTCACGGAGTTCCTGTTCAAGATAGGCTTTGCTTTTCCTTTTGGCATCAATAAAGGAACTGATCTCAAGATAATTCATTGTTTTCGGGTTATTTGTTTTTAAATGGGTATAAACCTCATTCATCGTCAAATATATACAAAAAATTTTGTTTCACAATATGGGGAATAGCAATTTAATGCCGCACTGTCTGGACAGGATTATGTCATGCGAATATTCCATGGAAGCAAAAAAGAAAGCAACAAGCTGATCTGATGAAGCGGACGGTAGCTTCGCTCAGGCATAAAGTTTATCTTCGGATTTTAGAGTTTCTTTAAATCTGCTTTTATTTTTAACATGAAGAAATTAAGGTATTTTAGCTTGAGAAAACCAAGGTATCGGCTGCTGGGCCAGTATTCACTTAATTTATTGAAACCATTGTATTAAGGTGAAGAATAAACAAAGTTTATTTAATTCAGAAAATTAAGCGAAATGACGGAAAGTTTGCCGACTCAAAGTTTAAACAGACTTTAGTTGATTTAATGAATTTTGATTTTATCGCAAAGTCAGACAAAGGTTTTTTATATCATGCTGTTGATTTTTTAAGCTAAACAAAGCCACTCTGTTTAACAAGGAAATACGAAGTATGAAATGATCGCCAAAAAACGTACACTTCGCGCAGTAGATTTATCTGCCTTTGCCTCCTTGAAAATAAAGCGTATGGTAATTTAAACTTTGCGTTTAAATCTTTATAAAATCCACAAGAACTCCTGTTCCTATGGAATACCTTTTAGCACAGAGCATTGAACTTTTATTATGCAGCATCAATATCTTTTGAGGCTTTTGTGGTAAAAGTTTAACCACAGATTTGCTCAGATTTTCACAGATGATGGCGCATATCTGCGCTCAGCCCACCGGAATACTTCCATTTAATCATAAGGTATAAAAATCTTTGATTTGTCTCATTGCTATTTATATTATTGAAGGAATTCGCGAACCTCTTCGAGGTTTTTAAAAAGCTTTTGTGCACTTTTTTAGCATGTAGTATGAAACTTATTTATGCAGTATGCCTGTCTTTGTCCCTTTTGACTTCGTCGAACCTTCGGTTTGTGGTTAACCATCAGCACGCTGTGAACTTGGCTTCTGGAGCCTCAGCCCCCTTAGCCTGAGTTAAGCTGAACACCTGAAAAAAATCTTCGATTTTTTAATCTAATGTGTTTTAAAATATACGGGCTTCGAGAGCCTCAGCCTCCTGAAAACTTAAATTTCATGTGTCTTAGGTGTTAAAGTTCTCCGCCTGAAGTCCTGCTCACGATCAGCCAAGCCGCTTCCAGCATTTTCACCAGGTGCAGGTATGGGCTAAAGATGCGCGCATCCGGTATATTCTTAAACGAGCCCAGCGAGAAATGCACGGTCTCTGCCAGGAACTCCATGAATTCCTCCGGGCGGTACTCCTGAAAAGCCTTTTCGAACACCCGAACCGGATCGCGGTACTCATCCTCCGAAAGCGAACCTCTGCCCAACGGACTGTTATCTTCCAGCAGTTCCTCCACTGCCCATTTCCCGGTTTTCTTCCTCAGGCAATATTCGGCGAGGATAACCGACCGCATCGACTGGTAAAAGTGAAAGACCGAGGAAGGATCTTCCGGGATCCTGGTTTTCTTTTGGGCGGCGTAGTGTACGATGAGGCTGAGCCGTTCTTTGGCCGTCGCCAGGTCATAAAACCGGAAAAATACTTCGATTACGGATTTCGGGGAATGCTTTTTCTGGCCGGACCAGAACCGGGCATCGAAATTTCTTTTTTTCTTTTTCATACAAAGAGGGTTTTGTGTTTTTTAATTTTTTCATCAGGTCCCGTTGCCGGAACCGTATTTATCCTTCACCGGCTCTACCCTTCCGGAGAAAAACAAACGGCAAGCGTCCGGCCTGCAGCATTTCATCATTTGAATGCTTTTACCGCATTTTTTTCCTGTTCCTGCTTAACAGCTCTAGTGCAGGCAGCAAGAACAGTTGTCGATCATCTTTTTTTGAAGCGGCTTAGAAAGGCGGCAGCATATCGAGTGACAAGAATAAACGATATGGAAATCTGTGTGAGCCGATCTGAGATTAACTTGTTCTGCAAATGTAGTAAAAAATTCAAATATTGAGATATATCTCAATAAGATTTTTATTTTATAGATGCAATTTGCTTAAAAGCTATCTATAATGGATTTTCAGGAAGAACTACAGATTCTTATTGGCAAACGGATATTTGAAATACGATCTCAAAATAAACAAACTCAACAGGATTTGGAATTTATCACCGGTATTGATGTAGCGGAAATCAGCAAGTATGAAAAAGGCAAAAGAAATTTGACACTCAAAACTATGATCAAGCTTGCCATCGCTTTAAAAATTCATCCGAAAGAACTTTTGGATGTGGAGTTTGATGTGGAGAAGCATACAATTGACGAGTGATCCTGCTGAAAGCTAGGATTATTATTCTAAGAAATAATTAATCTAATTTTTAAATTAACAAAACTAAATCTTAGTCGTTGAAGTCCCAAATAGGGAAAGACACAAACCATTTCCAGCATTCCTTAATTTAAAATTCAGTTCAGTTGATGATAATTTACTTTTAAAAATTACATTCATTCGAATTGCTACCAACTAATAATAACTCAAAAAGCAAGTAGGGAAAGGAAATAACTACTTCTAATGTGGACATTGACTATTTCTAATTGATAAAAAAATACCATTTATTATAATGTCTATTAATTTCCGGGAAAATGATCCCAGCTTAGAATCGCAATGGAGATCCATCATATTATTTGGGAAAAATTCTGCCACCTATAAATTTGCATTCGGAAAAGCATTGTTGGAACTGGCTTCAAAAGAAACCAATATAATTTCCCTTAAAGAATTATCACCCATTTTTGTCAGTCATATCTTAGAACATCTTAAAAAGAATGATAAACAGGGGAACTCCAGATCAAGTATCTTTCTAAATGCCTGCCGAAAGTATAACAATGAAGAAATCGATTACGATCAGCTATTACATATTACGGAAAAACATGGATTTACCAATGTTGTGGATACTTTCCAAAATGTAAATGGCGGAATGATCCCTGACAAGTTTTATGAGAAAGATTACAACGGAACCAAAAAAAATATTGTGATCACTAATGAATTGTTAAAGCTTACGGAAAGTTTTCAGTTTACCAATTTTGATGAAGAAGTGGAAGCACGATGGAATCTTGTAGAAACGGCCTGGAATTTAGACCTCAACCCTCACCTGCTTGAGGTGAAAATAGATGATGAATTGAAAACCCTTTTTCTTGAAAGCAATTTTATGAGGAGAAAAAACATCACGTCTGCCAGAGCATCATTAAACGGATACCAGAAAGGCAAATGCTTCTACTCTTTTCGGGATATCTCGATTCATTCAGGGGATCAGAATTTATGTGAAGTTGATCATTTTTTCCCCCACGTCCATAAAATTAAAATGAGCCAATCGGGGGCAAATGTCAATGGAGTTTGGAATCTGGTTTTATCGGATCAATTGGTCAATCTTGCCAAGGGTACGAAAATTCCTGAATTAAAATACCTTGAACGGCTTTATAAAAGAAATGAATTTTATATTGCGAGCAAGCATCCATTAGGAGAAACGATCATCAACCAGACCGGAGCAACCTCAGCAGAACGGAGAAATTTTTTACAGAAGCAATACCATTTATCAGTAAATTTATCCATCCAAAAATGGAGACCAGTAATTGAACTCGACCCTCTTTTCTAATGAAAGATTTCACCACGATACCCGCCGATAAAATCCTGTACCGGGACGATTATTTCTTCATCATCGAAGACGGATTTCCCGTTTCGCCCGGCCATCTTTTAATCATCTCCAACCAAGTCCGGAAAGATTTTTTTGACCTCACCGAAGAAGAGAAAAAACACCTCCCGCAAATGATCGAAAAGGCCAAAGCCATCATTTCCGCCACCCATCAACCCGATGCCTACAACATCGGAATGAACTGCGGAGCCGATGCCGGCCAAACCGTCTTTCATTTCCACTGTCATCTTATTCCCCGCTACAAAGGCGATATGGAGAATCCAAGAGGCGGGGTGAGGCATGTGGTTGCGGGGAAGGGGGATTATTAAATAAAGATTTTATTGAGAATCCAAATGAAAGCTAGGATTGCCATCGCATAAAAGCAATTAATACATTTTTAAAAAACTAAACTATGAACAATTCAGATAAAAAAGCAAATAACGAGTATGAAAAGCTCAAATAGGGAAATATACAAACTCATTCTAGCACTGTCTATTTAATCTTAATTTGAAATTCATCTCTAGAGAAATTACATCTCTCTAAAATTTACAATACAAATAACTCGACTACTAAAAACGAAACCAGCAGAAAAATCACAAGTTGGGAAAGCAACTACACTACTCTGCAATATCTCTTGATTTTATTTCAAAAACTAACTAATTACAATTTGTTATGAACTATCTTATTATAACTGAAAATGATGAATCGCAATGGGATGATAAAACCGGTGAATATTATCACATCCCTTCTAAATATAAAAACAAACTCGTTAAGGGCTCTAAAGTTATCTATTACAAAGGGAAAAGAAAGAATAAAAACTTTGTAAGATTATCCAATGATCCTCATTATTTTGGAATTGCAGAGATTGGTAATATCGAGAGAGATTTATCAGAAAATTCAAAAAATTCGTTTTATGCACACATAGAAAATTATCAACCTTTTATTTCTGCTGTTGATTTTAAAGATGTAAATGGAACTTACCTCGAAAATGTCCTTACTAAAAATTATTTTAGAGATGGTGTAAGAGTAATAGATGACGCAACTTATTCTAAAATTTTATTAAAAACTAATCTATTTAAAAATCCAAGCCCTGAACAAGAAACAACTAGTGAAAGTTTTGTTAGTTTTGGAATAGAAGGTAGAAAAAAAGTTAGGTATAGCACCACATATGAACGAGATCTAAAATTGCGTAATATAGCAATAGACATTCATGGCACAACATGTAAATGCTGTAATTTCAATTTTGAAAAATCTTATGGCGATCTCGGCAAAGACTTTATACATGTACATCACATAAAACCAATTTCTGAATCCGGCGAAACAATTGTTAATCCTGAAACCGATCTTACTATCCTCTGTCCCAACTGTCATTATATGATTCACAGAAAACGTAATTATACGTTGTCTGTTGAAGAACTTAAAGATATGTTGTTACATAGTATTCACTATTAAAAATAGTAACTTATTCAAATTGAAATAATTTTAAATAAATAACAACCTAAAGTTTATATAGCAGAAATGAATTATGGTGTTAGCAGGCCAAACCATTTTTCGTTATTACTGCTAAACCCGACCCACCCACCAAAAAAACCTGGACCGCTCACGTAACCAACTTCCTTCAAAACCCCTTACCTTTGGGTTATGAACAACATCACAAAAATACAATTGGGACAGGATGGCCCGTGGGTATCGGGGCTCGGATTAGGCTGTATGCGGATGTCTTCGATCTGGGGCGGACCGGTGCCGGATGAGGCGGAAGGTATGGCCACGATCCGACAGGCGCTGGACAGCGGCATCAATTTCCTGAACACCGGCGATTTTTACGGGGCCGGCCACAATGAACTACTGATCGGAAAGGCGATCAGGGGCAGAAGAGACGAGGCGTTTATCAGCGTGAAATTCGGGGCGGTCTTCCACAACGGGCAGCCGATCGGGATGGACCTGCGGCCGGTTTCGATCAAGAATTTCATCAATTATTCCCTCACGCGGCTGGGTACCGAAACCATCGACCTGTACCAACCAAGCCGGATGGACGGCAGCGTGCCCATTGAAGACATTATCGGTACCATGGCGGATCTCGTACAGGAAGGAAAAGTAAAGTACATCGGCGTCTCGGAAATCACCGCCGACCAGCTCCGGAAAGCCAATGACATCCATCCCATCAGCGCATTGGAAATCGGTTATTCCCTGGCCGACCGCCAGATCGAGAAAGATCTGCTCCCTTTAGCAAAAGAACTGGGCATTGCCGTTGTAGCCTTCGCCAACACCGCCGAAGGACTGCTGACCGGTGAAATGAAAGCCCCGCTGCCTCCAAACGATTACCGCAACCATTTTTCCCGGTTTCAGGGCGAAAACCTGCTCCACAATCTCGAAAAAGCGGAACTTCTGAAACAGCTGGCTGAACAGAAAGGCTGCACCGCCACCCAGCTGGCGATTGCCTGGGTGAAAAACCAGGGCCCAAATATCATGCCTTTGGTGAGCATGAGCCGGCCGGCGAGGCTGCCGGAGAATATCGCGGCAGTTCAAATGACCTTCACGGCGGAGGAGATGGAGTTTTTAAACAAAGCTTTTGCCATCGGCGAAATTTGGGGCGACACCTATTTACAACGGTAACAAAGTAAATCTGATAGCATTCAATTTGTTTTCAGCAATTTAAACAAACAGGAAAGATTATCAATTGATGAAGTTTTCCTTTGCTTATTAAGCTGCTGATAGCTATTGGCTTTTTGCTATAGGCTTTAACATCAGAATTTTTAAAATTCAAAAACGTAAATACATTATTTCAGATACCTGATGCAAAAATCATTTAATATTAAGATCCTGTTTGAGTTTTAATTAAGCAAACTTTCCGTCATTTCTCTTATTTTTCTGAATTCAATAAACTTTGTTTATTCTTCACTTTAATACGATGATTTCAATTGATTTAACGTCAACTCGAAGAAGAACCCGCATCAATAGGCTGGAAGATGGAAGCTGGATGCCGGAAGTTTCTCATTTCAGACATAGGTTCAAACTAAGTAGGTTATTACTTTATCAGAGAAGTTTTATTTAATCCTGAATAACCAGCTTTGGTTATTTTTCAATTAGGGTGCTTTAAAGTTCCGGAGGCACGGCTTAGTAAAGGATAGAATAAAATCCTGTCAGAATGGCAAATCATTTATTCATTCTGCTGCCAGCAGGAATTTTATTAATGAGTCTTAATTTTATTTTTTAAATACTTAAAAAACTGAATATAAGTCAAATACCGCCTAATTCACGTTAATTTAATTGAATAACGTCGGGCAGCCGGACATTGATTTTTTAAAGCTAAAATACCTTAAATTCTTCATGTTAAAATATAAATGGTAAATTTATACAGGCTTTAAAAATGTTTAACCTTATTTTAACCGGAAGTACATCCGGCACCCCGCTTCCGGCCTTTTACCATGAGCGATAAAATACAATGGATATGACCGACAGTCCGCAGGAGATCCTGCCAGGCGTTATTTTCTATTCTTACCTTTCGGCGGGGCAGCGGGAGAAGGTTTTCCTGTGGAACCACCCTACCCTGATTTTACAGGTTTCCGGGCAGTTCACGCTGGAAACTTCCGTCCAGACCATCGTCATCGGCGGCGGGGAACTGCTACTGATCGGGAAAAACCAGGTGGGGACCATGACCAAAGTTCCGCCGCCGGGCGCGCCGTATGAAACTATTGTGATTTCCCTGCAGGAAGACCTGCTGCGGACCATCGCGCTGGAAGAAGGCATCAAAGACGGCGTTTACCAGGGATCTCCCAACCGGAAAATCCCCGTCGATGATTTCCTCAAAGGCTATTTCCAGTCCGTGGTTCCGTACGCCCGCCGGGCCGGACCGGAAATCACCGATGCGCTGGGGCTCCTGAAAGTAAAAGAGGTGGTCCTCCTGCTGCTCCAGACCTCGCCGGAACTCCGGAATTTCCTGTTCGACTTTTCGGCACCGCATAAAATCGACCTGGAAAAGTTTATGCTGAACCATTTCCGGTTCAACATTCCCCTTGATCAGTTTGCCCAACTGACCGGCCGCAGCCTGTCGGCTTTCAAAAGGGATTTCCGCCAGGTTTTCGGTTCGGCACCCCGGCAGTGGCTGCAGGAAAAAAGGCTGGACCAGGCCCGCTACCTCATCGGCACTAAAAAAAGGAAAGCTTCCGAGGTGTACCTGGAGGTGGGTTTCCAGAGCCTGTCGCATTTTTCATATGCCTTTAAAAAGAAATTCGGGCACCCGCCTTCGGGAAAACTTTCTCAGTAACCTGGGGACTTTAACCCTGCAGGCTTTAACACATAAGGCACATGAGGTTGATGTTTTCGGGGAGCTGAGGTTACTCGAAGCCACGGACATGGCCCTCTGATGGTTAACCGCAAAAGGCACAAAAGATATTGATACTGCTTAATAAAGTTTAATACTAAGTGCTAAATTAAGCCCACAAAAGTTTTTTAAAAATCAAAGATTTTTATATTGTGCAATTATGTGACTGCAGTCTCGATGGCTGAGCGGAACTTATGCCATGCGTTATCATCTGTGGAAACCTGAGTAATCCGTGGGAAATCAATAGGAATGGGTTTCAACTCGCTGGGGAAATAAAAATTCAGCCTGTAAAATTACTGTGTTGGATTGGGGTTTGCATTTTCAACTTCAGAACGGTTTAAAATTATACGATGACGAATGAAAAAAACAATACCAGCGACCATCTGGCCAATGAACGGACTTTCCTGGCGTGGCTGAGGACCTCCGTGGCCCTGATGGGTTTCGGGTTTATCCTGGTGAAATTTTCCCTGTTCCTGAAACAGATTGCCCTGTTGAATACGGAACAGCATCTGGTGCATTACCAGAAAGAATATTCCGGAGTAACCGGGCTGGTCCTGGTAGCGGCCGGCGTCGTGATCCTCCTCCTCTCCTACCTGAATTACAGGAAAACCCGGAAAAGGATCATGGAGAATATATTTGTAGGAAACAATTCCCTGATCTTAGTCGTAACGGTCCTGATCATGTCCATCAGCATCTTTCTCATCGGCTATCTGTTCAGCAGCCTGTAATATGAAGAGAAACAGTAATTATCCGGCTTGTTACGCTGGCATACATTTCGCAAAGCTTAATTTTTTAAAGACACACCGAATATTTCCATTGATGACAACCCATGGCCAATAACCGCAAATCCATCTACAGTGCCCTTGCCGCCAATCTGCTAATCGCCATCACCAAGTTTGTGGCAGGGAGCTTCACCAACAGTTCTTCGATGATCTCGGAAGGGATCCACTCCACCGTTGACACCACCAACCAGTTCCTACTTTTGTATGGAATCAAACGAAGCAAAAAAGCACCTGACGAATCGCATCCCTTCGGCTATGGTAAGGAACTCTATTTCTGGTCCTTTGTGGTTTCCATCCTGATCTTTGGTCTCGGCGGTGCGCTGTCCGTTTACCAGGGTATTCTGCACATCATCGAGCCCGAAGTAATGAAAGATCCGTTCTGGAATTATATCGTCCTGATCTTTTCGCTGATCTTTGAAGGCACCTCGCTGATCATCTCCGTTAAAGAATTCAACAAGACCCGCGACGGCGTGAGATGGTGGGATGCCATCATTAAAAGCAAGGACCCGTCCAGCTTTCTGGTCGTTTTTGAAGACGGTGCGGCGGTGGCCGGTCTTACGGTTGTGATGATCCTGATGGGAATCAGCCATTCATTCGGTATTCCTGAGCTGGACGGTGTGGCATCGGTTATCGTTGGGCTGATCCTTGTTTTCGTATCGTTGATCCTGGCCCGGGAAAGCAGAAGTCTGCTGATGGGGGAAGGCATAGCACCTGAAACTCGGGAAAAGATCACCAAACTGGCCGAACAAGATGATGCGGTGGTCAGAACAAAAAATATATTATCCACCTACCAGTCACCGGAAGAGATTGTACTGGTCCTCATCATCGACTTTAAAGACCATCTCGATACGGAAGAAATTACGGAAGCCGTCCAGCGCATCCGCAGAACGGTGAAAACCACATTTCCGCTCGTTCGCTATGTTATTATCCAGCCGGAATGATTATAAAAACAGCCGTAGGCTTCAGTTTTAAACCTTCAGGATCTAATTCGTAAACAAAACTTTTTAAAGCCGTTGAATTTTATCTGCTGAAACATAGAATCATAGCCGTATGGCAAAGGTTTTTCAGAAATATGTTTTGCCGGTATTAAAAAATAATCCTATATTTGCACCACTGAAAACGAGAAATCGTAAGAAGTAAGGAGAGTTGGCAGAGTGGTCGATTGCGGCAGTCTTGAAAACTGTTGACTGTAACAGGTCCGGGGGTTCGAATCCCTCACTCTCCGCCAGGTTAGAAACCAAAATAAGCTAAAACGCTGTAAACATCAATGTTTACAGCGTTTTTTGTTTTAGCGCAGTATCAAAAAAAATCAAAATAGGTCACGATTTATATGTCCTATTTCGTGTCCCATTCAAAAAAACACAAAAATGGGTCACGAAAAATCAAGGAAAACCCGACCAATAGGCAGTCTAACGATTGTACATCTTGCAAAAAGTGGTAACAAAAAGTAAATTATTAAACCATTAAAGTTATCACACAATGAACAAAACATTCAACCTGTTATTCTACATCAAAAAGAATAAAATCAGAACAAACGGAACCGCTCCCATCTACTTACGAATTACGATAGACGGCAAGCCAGCAGACATTGCTGCCAAAAGGTATATCGATCCGAAGAAATGGGATGTTAAAGCACACAAGGCATTGGGTAATTCACAAGAAGCCAAAACGCTGAATTTCTATCTTAAAACTTTGGAACAGAAAGTTTACGATTTCCACTACCTGATGCTAAAAGAAGAAAACTTTGTAACGGCAGAGAGTTTAAAATCTAAACTGCTTGGAACTGACATTAAGCAAAGAATGCTCATCCCCATCTTTCAGGAGCATAATGACAAAGTGCAAGCTTTGGTCGGTCAGGATTTTGCCCCAGGCACGTTGGAGCGCTATAAAACATCTTTAAAGCATACACAGGAATTCATTAACTGGAAATACAAAGTTTCTGATATCGATATCACGCAAATCGATCACGGTTTTATAAGCGATTATGATTTCTGGCTGCGCAGTGTAAGAAAATGTGGAAACAATACGGCTGTAAAATACCTCAAGAATTTCAAAAAGATCATCCGATTATGTATGGCGCACGGCTGGATCACGAAAGATCCTTTTCTGGGCTATAAAGCAAAAGTAAAAGCTGTAGAACGTCCTTATCTTACCAAAGAAGAAATTCAGATGATCTACGAAAAGGAATTTGCATCTGACCGATTGAACCAGGTTCGCGATATTTTTCTTTTCAGTTGTTATACCGGCCTGGCTTATGTGGATGTCAAGCAATTGTCAAAATCTAACATCAATGTCGGGATTGATGGTGACCAATGGATTTTTACCCATCGTCAAAAGACCGATACCTCAACCAGAGTTCCACTATTGCCTTTAGCTCAGGAAATGGTTTTAAAATATGAGAATCATCCGCAGTGCGTCAATTCAGACATCCTGTTTCCTGTTCTCAGCAATCAGAAAATGAATTCTTATCTGAAAGAAATTGCGAGTATCTGCGGTATCAATAAAGATTTGACTTTCCATATCGCAAGGCATACGTTTGCTACTACTATTACTCTATCCAATGGTGTTCCCATTGAAAGTGTGAGTAAAATGCTTGGTCATACGAATATTAAGACTACTCAGCATTATGCGAAGATTCTGGATAAGAAGGTGAGTGATGATATGGCGGTTTTAAAAAGCAAACTTTAAGATAGGGATTATCTTTAAAACTGGTTCGCTTGGATTAAATCAAACAAGATCTAATGAAATTTTAATAAAGGAATATTTTTTTGTAAGCATTTTTAGAAAGATAATAGTTTAATTTTTAGAGAAAGAAAATATTGGAATATTTTAATTTTTAGTTGGCTTTCTTTGTCTTGTAATAAAATTTATAGTTTTAGTTGATTAATTATTTTAAAATTTATAAATTATCTTTGATAAATAATTGTAGTTATTTTGAACAAGCCCGAATATTTTAATTTTCCAGTAACTTTATTAGAGGATTTTTTGACGAATTCTAACAAAGTACTGACTCATATACTTTATTATGCTCTTTACCAAAATTCCTTAAAATTGGAATTTGGTGATGAGCTTGATATGATCAAATCCAGTGCTAAATTTTATAGTGTTAAATTAGGCAATGTAGATGATTGTCTTGAAATTGGAGAGAAACTATATGATAGTTTTAAAGATGCCCCTAAATGCGGATTGAATATCGACATATTTTGGGATTTCTATAAAAATGAAAAGTCAGAATTTGAAAAAGTTTGTCTATTGGGCTTTTTAGCAATTAAAAGTATCTTGGGAAAAAAGACTTATTGTAAGATTGATAATAAATTTTGGCTATCAAGGATGAGTGGTAAATCTAAGTCTTTAGATGTTTCTGAGTTAGATCCAAAAATTCAAAAGTATAACAGTGAATATCAAACTAAAAAAATTAAAAATGAATTGAAACATAATTGGGGACTGAAAACTTATAGTAGATATACAAGGGGCTTTTATGTTAGTTTTCAATTGCAATTAGAGGATTTAATTTATCATGCTGAAAAAAGGAGGAAAAGCACAAAAGAAAAGCAAAGTAAACTCGAAGAAAAAGCTATCTTAACTAGAGTATTGCTAAAAATAAATAAGATCGACAAAGAAGATAATTAACATAAAAAATCATCCCAACTATTTAAATAGTTGGGATGATTTTTTATGTGTAGCAAATGCTTAGCCGCTCAAATTAAATCGTATACCTAAAAAATGAAGTTGCCAACTTCTAATCTTTTATTTCAGAACCTCATAATTTTTATATTACATTTTATTTAAAATTTTATGTTTATAAATATGACGACCTATATAAAGATATTATAATAATATTCTTAAATTAAATATTAAATAAAAGTAAAAAAATAATGGTTGTTACATAAATTTTTATATCTTTGTTTCAGTTTTAGAGCAAACTAAATATCTATCTACAAAAAAAATCTTTATCAAAAGTGAGGTTTTTTAAAAGACAAAAGTCCCAACCTCTGACCGATAGGACTTTCGCACTCTACTACAAAGTGGTTTTGTTTAGAATGGAAACCACTTCTTTGTGATACAAAAATACTATAATATTTCTCTTTCACAAATTTTGACCTCCATTCTCGGTAAACTTAGCTCCGTAAGCTATTAAAATTAAAGTTTCATTATTATGGAAAATTTTCATTTGACCCACGAAGATGGGAAGTACAAGTTAAAAAAGGAAGGAGCAGAAAGATCTTCCAAAGTGTTTGATACAAATAAAATCGATGCTATAAAGTCAGCGAAAGGTTTTATTGAAAGTCAGAGTGGTGGTTCTCTAAGAATTCATAAAAATTCAGGAGAATTTCAAGAAGAAAGAACTTACCCAAGATCGATAGATCCAAAAAAAAGTAAGGGATAAATTATTAAAAATATTATAGTATGAGAAAAAACTACGCAAGTTTAATTGAGAAAGTTAAAAACAGAAGCAATCCTGACTCTATTAATGAGTCAATATTGTTTAATAAGGCTTTTAGCGATGAATTGGGACAACTGAAATCATCAGGGAAGCAAGTTCTTGAATATGTTAGAAGATCAATGAGCGGTGTTGAGCCGAGATACACCGAGAGAACATTTGAGGCGGGAGATAAAGTCAGAGGTCACCTGAAAAAAAATAACTCTTCAGCAGATTACCGATATCAAGGTTCAGTTATGAGTAATACTCATATCAAAGGGCATAGTGATATTGATCTAATTCAGATCACAAATTCTTTTTATTCTCATGAAATTGCTCAGAATTTCAGCATGAAATATATTTCTGAGCCTAATATGTCATTCAACCAAAAGCAAAAACTTTTAAACGTCATCAATGCAACGCCATATTCCGGTAATTCGAATAGTGATTTGAGACTTTTACGGTTGAATGCTGAAGTTGTTTTGTTGAGCACTTACAAAAATGTTGACACTGACAAGCCAAAATCGATTGAAGTGAATCCGACTGATCCCAATAGAATTGTAGATGTGGTGACTGCATCATGGTACAGATCAGTAGACTCCGAATTTAATGAAGATGAAACCTTGAGAGGGATTCAGATTTACGATAAGAAAAAAAATGATAGGTTGGCTACTGATTTTCCATTTCTTAAAATAAGTTTGATAAATGAAAGAAGTAAGGAAACTAACGGTAGGCTGAAAAAGATGATACGTTTTACTAAAACATTAAAGGCAGATTCCGAACAAGACTTAAAAGGTTTATCAAGTTTTGACATTTGTTCTGTTTGTTATAATATTCCTGTTCATCAGTATTTTAACTTAGCGTATTATGAGTTAGTATATGTTTTATACACGGAATTTAAAAAGATTTCGGAAAACGAAGTTTACGCGAATTCAATAAAATCCATTGATGGTACTGAGTATATATTTTATAACAAGCCTGAGAAAATTAGACTTTTAAGACTTCTTTATAAGGAGATATTGTACATCTACCAGGATTTGTTACCAAATACAACAGCTTTAAGATTTTTATAGTATGAAAAAGAGAATTTTTATTGGAAGTTCATCTGAAGAAAAAGTAACCGCTGAGCAAGTTCAGCGGTTACTTAAAAAAGACTTTGATGTTGTGATTTGGGATGATAATTTGTGGGATAGATCTGTTTTTAAATTGAATAATAATTTTCTTCATGATTTAATGAAAGCACCATTAAAATTTGATTTTGGAATTTTAATTGGTACTCCTGATGATAAGGTCGTAGTTAGAAAAAAAACCTATTTACAGGCGAGAGATAATATATTATTTGAACTGGGATTATTCATAGGCAGGCTTGGATTACAAAGAACTTGCTTCTTGGTTCATAAAGATGTAAAAAAAGTGAGTGATTTAGATGGAATTTTTTTCTCAAGATTCAGTGATGACAATCTTGAAGAAAAAGTGGAAGAAATTAAAGATTTCTTTTTGCAAACCGATCCTGATGATTTTAATTTTTTTCCATCAAATACATTAGCCTTCGGTTATTTTGAAAATTTTGTAAAAGCGATCTGCTCTAAAATAATAAACGATGGAAATTTAGATATTGAAGGCACGAACTATTCAACATGTAGCTTCGACATCATAATACCGAATAAAATTGATGATGATATTAATTTACAGTTCGAATTGATCAAGAAAAAGATTGGTGTTAAAGAAGCTGTTATTAAGTGTTCGGGTCGGGATCGTAAATTTCATGTAAATATTGAAAAGCTTGACTCAGGTGAAATAAAAATTCATGATTTCCCTACTACTTTGACAGGTATTAATTATGCGATAAAGGAATTACTTCCTGAAGAATTTAAAAAGAATGGGAAGGAGTATCAGAATATTTTGAATAGAGAATTAAATAAATTTGTTCATACTTTGCAAAATTTAATTGAAAGAAACTCACTAAGTGAATTTGTGAAAATTGTAAGACAATAAACAAAAGAATCCGTCTCACAACTAAAAAGTGAGACGGGTTTTTATTTGAGTAGATTTTAGTTCGTTACTAAAAAAGAGAAAAAGTTGTTTTTGAATAGCAGATTTCACCGTCTTAATTTGTAAAGTATCAATAGATCCGCTACAAAAATGACTTAAATTTATGGTGTAAAGTTTAAAGCCTTTATCCATGAATAAACAGCAACAGCAAGTCAAGGCTCGCAAAGATTGGCTTAAAATCTATTTAGAATTGGGGTCTGTAACGAAAACGGCTTTACGTTGTGGAATTGCAAGATCAACACTTCACCGATGGATAAAAAGGTATAAAGAAGAAGGAGAACAAGGACTGTCAGATAAGTCAAGACGTCCTAAAACCCTTACCAATACTAAGGTTACAAAAGAAACTGAATCTATTATCCTCGATTTAAGAGAGAAAAAAAGATGGGGAGCTGCAAGAATCTCAACTCATCTACTCAGAACGGGAACTTCTTTATCTGCAATGACTGTTTGGCGGGTACTCTTTAAACACAAAGTTAATCCTGTAGTAAAAAGACGTAAAAAATCCGATTACAAAAGATACAGCAAGGAAATTCCAGGGGATAGAGTCCAGCTTGATGTTACTAAAATCAGGAATAAGGCTTATCAATTTACAGCTATTGATGACTGCACAAGAATGAAAGTTATTAGAGTTTACCCTAATAAAAAAGCAGAAAGTACGATACATTTTTTAGGTGAAATTTTGGATACATTCTATTTTCCTATACAGCATATTCAAACCGATTGGGGTACGGAATTTTTTAATTACTCCTTCCAATATGAGCTGCATGAACATTTTATCAAATATAGACCCATCAAGCCCAGATCCCCTCATTTAAATGGTAAAGTAGAAAGAGCCCAACAGACTGACAAATCCGAATTCTGGTCGCTAGTTGATCTATCTGATCCAGATCTTGATTTAAATGCTTTAGCTATTGAATGGCAAGAGTTTTACAATAAGAAAAGACCACACTCTTCTTTGAATGGAAAAACGCCTTGGGAAAAATTACAGTCTTTGGAACATCTTATCCCTATTCAGCCTGATGTTACTGCTCAATTTTGGGACTCAAATGAAGAAATATTGCCCAGAAATTATAGGTATTTAAATTACATAAGACAAAAAAATACTAATTTAGTCTCAAAGCCCAAGAGGAAGTAGGCTCTGCTGGGGAGCAACCTACCAGCAATAGGCTTTTAGATATACGGAAAGGGAGACCGAAAAGGTCTCCTCTTTTTATTTCCGGTATCTTTCTATGGCTAAGAAAACCCTCTCTTAATTTGTAGCGAATCTATTGTTATAGCACACTTAATTCTATGTTGAGGTGAAGATAAGAATACACTTTACCACTGCTTTTATACACCACAAAACACTTATTGCCCTCAAATGAATGAGATACTATCTCATCAGTCTTGTCTGTACAATCAATGTAGATTGTTTCTTTTCTAAGAGTATGTGGAGTTTTTTTTTTGCATGCGTTAATATTTACTTATAAATATAATAAGCTGTATATAAAGTAAGACTCAAATCCTAAGGATTTCCGAGTGGTCAGATTAAATTATGCCCAATTGCTGAGCAATATCTTGCTTGTACTTTTCAAAAGGTTCATTGTTTGACTCAAAACATTCTTTGCCAAAAAGATCTTTTTTTACTGAGTATTCATCTCTTTTTAGTAATGTGGCAATTTCTTTAATTTGCGAATCAGAATAGATTTTTCTTTTTTGTAGCATATCATAAGAAATATTCTTGTGATAATTATATCTGCTTTGTAACCTAAATATGGATATGAAATCATCAACATTTTCAATTTTTGATAAATTTGATAAATTAACATCAATATCTTCTAATTTTTCTATTTTTGAATTTTTATATTTTAATTTGAATTTTATCAAATTATCAAAACTATAGTCTTTCGAGCTGGGAACTATATTTTTTAAATCATCATTGATATTAAATTCTTTTGTGAGTTTAAATTTTGAATTACAAGAGTAACAACATGGTACGAGATTAAATAGGGAAAGGGATAAAAAAGGATTCGAATTTTTTGGTAACACATGATCCAAAGTAAAATGTTCGTTCTTAAACTCTTCTTTATACCCATCTTTTAATTTCTGAACTATTTCAGTACCAATTTTAGGAAATAAAATTTTGATATCCTTTTCATAAATAAAACTTGATTTTCTTTTTTTTGAAATGTGATTTGTTGCAGATTCACTAATTATTGTTTTTAATAACTTGTTTGGAGCATAATTAATCAACTCATCAATAGAGGAATATTTATCGTTAAAATTATTAACGTATTCTATATTACAGTAAAAACAACTTTTAATATTCACATTCTTTCTTATTAAAAAATCTGCTATCTCTCTTTGTAATTTCGAATATAGATAGTCTTTTTCTTCAGTTCCAATTCTGAATAATTGATTAAGATTATTTACATTGTCTTTTTTTGTAAATTCCACCAACTCACAAAAATCTGCTGTAAGAAGTTTTTTTAAATCCCAAGAAACATCTATTTTTTTGATTTCATTACAAATTTCAACATGATTAGAAATTTCAGTTGAGATACTATCAAAATATTCATTTAAGAAAGTTTCTTTTTCAATTTCTGTTGTAAATGGATAGTTAATTTTTCTCATTGAGGTTGCTGTTTTAATTTTTGAATTTCTTTCAAACGCGTATTAAGTCTTTCTTCTTCCGCATCTAAATAAGTTTTATCTCCAAAACGAACTTTTAGCTCGTCTAAATGATTATACAAAACAGCTCTAATATAATCTTCGCCAATTAATGCTATAAATTTATCATACCATTTTATTTGAATATCAAAATTATCTGGTTTATTATCCTCTTCTTTCGTTTTTTCATAATAATTTAAAAATTTTTGGATTTTATCTTTTACAAAAGCACCTTTTGTATCTGAAATAAAAAATCCATCAATAAGCATTTGGTGAATATTTTCTCCAAATGTGTTATCGCCTTTATAAGAGCTTGGTTTTGATTTTCCATTTTCTACTTCTAAAAACAACACATTCTGCTTTGGAATATCAGATAGTATAAATGGTGAATGCGTAATGAATAGGAGATTGATATTTTGAGTTAAGTTTTCAATAGAATATAAAGCTTTAAGTAAATCATCAATAAATTTTCTTTGAAAATCTGGATGGGCATACAATTCAATTTCATCAAAAATAATGTTCACATTATCATAATAAATTAATTTTTTGTCATTTTTATCGTCCTCTCTTTCGTGAATTGCTTTGACAGATTTCAAATTTCTTAAATGATAAATGACAGAATGAATACTAAATATTTTTTGCTTTTCACCAGAACTAAAGTTATTGAAATTATTTTCTGAATATTCTTTCTCAAAAAAATAATTTACTTTGAAAATAGATGGTAGAGATTCCTTTATAGATAATTTATGCTCAATTTTCATTGTCTTTGCTTCATCTAAAAATTGATAAGGTTCTTTTGATTTCTGAAAAGGCTGATCAATTTTTTTATAAAGATCATCAATACTCATTAATGGTGAGCCTTTTTTATATAAGTCACTTTCATCTAAATACAAATACTTCAAAAAGAACAAAGCTTGTCTAAGTTTATCTGTATTATGGCTAGAGTCCTGATTAATTGCCTTAAAATAAGATTTTAGTTTTCCTTTGTTCTTAATTGAATATTTGCTCCTTGTTATTGGAAAATCACTATACTCAACTTCAATATTTATACTTGCAAAACAATCATTAAACTCATCATAAACTGAATAGTGTCGCATTCTTATCAATTTAAAAATGATATAATCTCTTACATAGGGATAGAAAAAATTATCTTTATTGATTACAATAGTTTCATTATCATAAAAGATAGAATAGATTGAATTTAAAATTTCCTGTTTATCCTCTTCTGAAATATCCAACCATTGATTTCTATTTTCTTTCTTATTCCAATCATGCCAATCCTCTGAAGTGAGTTTATCAAAACCAATAAATTTATTTTCGTTTAACTCAATACTTATATACCTTAATTCTTTTCTTTCCGATATATGACGCAATGATGGCTCTTGCAGAATATTGACTAAAAATCTGGATTTAGAAAGTTCTTTTTCAGAATTTATGTCAATATTTCCTTCTTCTCTCATAGGATTAATTACTATAGGTAATTGATAGCCATCATTTTTATGAAAAACACCTTTTAACCATTCTCCAGTTTCAGTAGTATTGTAACCATAATGAGAATAATTGATAACCATGGTATAGAAAAAGTCTTGAAAAAAATGCAATTCTTCACGACTAATATTTAAATGTCCTATTTCTTGCCCAGATTTTAAAATTTCCTTCGAGATATCAAAATTTTCTTTTTGGAAAATATCATTATTTTTTTGAAAATCTGTTATTGTAATTTCATTATCTTTTAATGTGATTCTTCTCACCTTCTCATGAGTATGACTTCCAAAGCACTTTAGCTCTTCATTTTGAATTATGCAAGGTACGGCCTTGTGAAGGATAAATATTTCAACATTAATATCTTTTAAATCGTGTGTCCTGCTATTTTCAAAGTTGGCAATAAATTCTTTAAGTCTATTATCATTCAAATCAGAATATAAGTCTTCCGCATTAATAAAATCATTCTTTATTTCTAAAGACATCTTTACCACAAAAGCTATTAATAACTCTACCAAGGCACTCTTGCCACTTCCATTTTTTCCAACAATTGCAGAAATATTAATTTCTGGTTTTAAATCTCTATCTGATTGACAATAAAGTTCGTTAGGGATTATTTCTTCATAGTGAATTGACGTATAATTTCCAGCTTTATCTTTAATAAATTTATAATCATTATAAAACTGATATATCTTATTGGGAGTTAAATTTTTAAGACATTTGGGATTACAACCATTTAAAGGTCTAATTGCTAAAATTTTAAAGCTCATGTTTATTTGTTTTTTTTATTTACCGTCGTAAAATACGATACAGATTGAGATCAAAAATACTTAATTAAAGCAAAGCTTTACAAGTTCTCATTTTTTATCTTATCTATTATTTTGCTAATGTCAATAGTCAGATTTTCTTGCAATTTTCTAAAATCTAACTTCGATTGGTTGGTCAAATTCTTTTTTAACGATTTCCCTTATCATTTCATTAAGCTTGTGCAGAGGGTGTGAAAAACTAAAAAAAGGGTATGCAACTAAATGATATCTAATGTCAGATTGGTTTGATATAAATGTTCTGTCGAAAGAAAAACACCCTTTCGTTGCGTAAAGTATGAAATCTGATAAATATAAATTTCTATTAAAATTTTCTTCCTTTATTTTTTGAGACTCAAATTTTAATGATAATATTTTATCTAAATTTGGATTGATTATATATTCCATCTTCGGTGCATTGCTGGAAAGAAGTTGTGCCCTAAAAAGTTTATGATTAGGGGCGGAAAAAATTTGCCTAGGAACATATCCTCCTGCTGTTGCAAAATGAAAATCGAACAGGTGGTTATGAAAAAATAAATCTATGTCAAAACCTAGAGATTCAAATTCATCACTATTCATCACCAAAAATGTTTTTGCAGTTTGAACATCGAGCGATGACCTCTAAAGTTCTAGGTCGAATAGCAGCTGAAAATTGAATATCTGTTATGGTAGCTTTTTTATCATTTACTAAAATGTTATTAGCAGCTTTTACTTCTGCACATTTCCCTATTATATTGTCGGAATTTACTGAAGATTTTGATCCAATATTTCCGAGTTTTTTTAATTCTTTCAGTAAAAATTTATTATACTTATTGGTATTTAACAATTGGAATGACGTACCAAAAACTCCTATCTTTTTTGATTTAGCAGCGATACTGCATGCAACATATTCATGGGTTTTGAGAGATATCTTTTTTCCAGATAATTTTGAAATGTCTTTCTGAAGATATTTCATATCATCTCTATATCTTTTACTTAAATATAAAAGAGTTTTATACAAACTTCTAATACTGCGTCTTTCCTTAATTAAATAATGTGTTTTATCAAAAACTTGATTCGTAAGTTGTATTCGTTGTTTTCTATAGCCCATATCACTCATTTAGTATGCTGATTATTTAAACGCTACGTTGTAATTCAATTTCAGGCATTTCGTCATACGTTCTTCCGTTCAACATTCGTCCGCTTGCTTTTTTATTTTTACCACCCCATTGTTTAAAAAAGAACGCTACTTCATTTTTATTGCATTGTTCTTGAATGTCAATGACCCAGTCTGCATCCATTGGTCTCGGTTTATGACCGCTTTCACCTCCAACAATTACCCAATCTATTTTTTCAAGATTTAAATTAGGTAATGGACCAATTAAAGGTTCTAGTGACAAGAATTTCACTCTAGCATTCGTTTGTCTGAGAAAATCGATTCTGTCTTTTACCTTCTCGTTCTCGACAGAAACTCCCATCCAAATATTATGAGTCCATTTCAATTCTGCATGAAGTTCAAAAAGCCTTTCTGCACGTTTTGTCAAAACTTGGAAAACGTGTTGAGGATTATTGTTCATCACTTTGAAAACTTTCTTAATAAAGTCAAGTGGGATTTCCTTATGAAATAGGTCACTCATAGAATTCACAAACACTACCTTAGAATTTTTCCAAGTGTATGGTATTTTAAGTGCATCCTCGTGTATCCTAACTTCAAAATTATCTTTATATTTTTCGACACCCATTGACTGTAGCCTTTTGGACATCACTTCCGCGTAACAAAACTTACAACCTGCCGATATTTTATCGCAGCCAGTTGTGGGATTCCAAGTCATTTCTGTCCATTCTATACTAGATTGTGCCATTATTATACTTTTTAGTTATGTCATTAGCAATTTTTACTGCTTGTCTATTATTTGAAGCCATAAAAAAATGAAACATAACAGAGTTCATTTTATTTTTCAAAATATATGGTTTCGATACAAATTTAAAGAGACTTTTTAATCTGTCTTCATATAACTGTGCTGATTTTTCAATAGCATTATTTTCTTTAGATATTTTAGTTTCTTCACCAAAGAGAGTATAAACAATTTTTTCTTGATAAAAATAAGGTAATATATCTTCTTTTGTCATTCCTAAAAAATTTTCTAATCTTGATAACCAAGAATCTGAAATATTTCCATCTTTCTTTAAAAGTCTATTTACTCCCATTCCCGTTGGGACTAAAATCCAAACATCAACAGAATGTTTTTCTAATGTTTGCAACGATTTCCAATTAAGCTGCATCCCATATGGGTCAATATAAGCGAGTGATTTGAATCCTTTTCCTTTTTTTGTAGTTAGAAATTTACTTAATGACTCTATTTTTTCATTACAATCAGTATTTGCAATAAATATTTTTTTATCTGGAAAACTCTCTACTGTTACTTTACGTAAAAGATCCGCAAAATCTTTTTCCTTTTCAACAAAATAATATATGTCAAAACTTCTAGGTTCGTTTATTTCTAGGATTCTTGTCGCAGCACCTACAATTGGGCTTTGTTTTTCATCATCTCCTTTAATGTGTCCAGAACCAGCAAAACCATCAAAATATAACAATTGCCAATTGTATTTATCTGCATATTTTTTCATTATGGTAAGATATGCACTTGCATATTCTACTAAAATTTCAATCTTATTTTCACTCCAATTTCCTCCAAATTTATTCATCTATCATAGTGTTAATTATGGTAATAGTTTCTTTTAATTCAAATGTACAAAATACTATAATTCAAAAAATTACGGCTTTCACTAAACAGCAAAAACATAAACCGTTACAAAGCTTCCAATCAGTATTTTTACTGAATCCTCTAGTTATTTTGAAAAGTTTATATACTCTGAAACAATAAATCCCAACTCTCGTCAGGATTCATTACTTAAATTGAAACTCATACTATTTTCCAAGATAACGTTTCACATCTTTGACAGAAGTTCCAACTGCCCTTACAGCTTCTTTCAGCCGTTCTTTGGTAATACCAAGCTCTTTTGACCAGTAGTCAAGTTCCCAACTTTCGTTCACGTTGATTTTTGTTGCGTCTTGAGGTCTTCTTTTACCTAAATCATCGCTCATAATAAATAATTTTTTGGTTAATTAAGTAAAAATAATAAGCTTCAACATTATAACATTACGGTTTTCCGTAAAACAAAAATATCAACGAAAATTAGGTTTGAATTTATTATCTCTTCAGAATTTGTCAATCCTGTTTTGAGGAAATGATTTATTCTTCATTGTCTTCTTCTTCCGATTTTGTTCTTATCCATTCGTCACCAATAAAGTTTCTATCCATTGAATAGCCATAGTCTAAATCAAAAGCTTCATTGAGTGTAGAGTCGCTGATAATCATTTCTTCTAAAGCGACGAGCCTGATATCTTCGGGCATCTGGTTACCTGTTAGAAATTGCCAATCTCCATCTGTATCGTGAACAACTCTCAATATTGGTTGACCAAGGTCTAACCATTGTCTTGTGGTAAATATTCCCAGGTTTTTTTCTTCTCTGAATTTGAAATCTGCATTTCTATCAATTAGTGGCTGATCGTATAAAAACTTTTCTTCAAAATTTTCCTCCCAAGGAAATTTGTTGTTTCGGTCTGTCCAGACAAGTTGAACAGCTGGGAATTCTGTTTTGTCGTAGTAATTTAAAGCTGCTCCAAAATAATCGGCTATGTTTCTCTTATCTACTTGTATGAACTCGGCTCTACTATCTTTAAAAATATTATGATAGTCAGAATAAGGTTTAATGTTTTCGCCATTCTTTATTAGTTCAGCAACATCATTAATTATTGCTTGTCCAAGCTTTTCCGGCAAACCAAAGCAAATTACTTCAGGTTGCTTGTAAGTCTCGAAAAGTCCGATGCTGTAGGCAAAAGATGGCGAATAGTCAGAGCCATTTACAGTTATTACTTGAAGCCCATACTTGTCAATATTAATCTTAGTCTGGATGAGAAGTTCATCCTTACTGATGCAATTATGCTGCTTTTCTTTATTCATACAATGGTTTATTATCAGATTGCCACCAAGGTTTAAGGCACTGTAAATAACGGTTTAATACTAAATTTCAGTTAGCATCCTTCTCAATTGAAGTTTCCCAGCCGTCATAATCTGCATTTAATTCGTTAGCAAGCTTCCATAAATAAATTACATAATCATCCACACTATTTTGGTCAACATAGTCCACTCTTTTAATATGTAGCACAAAAGGCGTTTCATCCAACTCTTTATTATAAATTTTTTCAACGATGCTAAATCCCTCGTTAGAAATTTGTTCAATATAAGCTTCTCTATCAGTTTCTGTTTTGAAATATATCCAATGATCAACTTCTCTTGCTTTGGTTAAGTCGTCACCATTTTTTTCTAATTGATCAATTACACGTCTGTTCTGAATAGTCTGCATCTGTGTTGGTGTGGGATAAAGAAAGTCAAGATAACCGCTCCATTCTTTATCTTCCTTTGAACCATATTCAAATTCGTATTTAGGATAGGAAACCATCACCTCCGAAATTGTCTTTTCATAAAGCATCGTGTCACCAAAATAAAAATATAAATCTCTGCAACCTGCTGATGTAAGCCGCCCAATGTAAGTTGAGTTGTGTTTGGAAGTAACTTTTGCAACTAATGCATCTTCAATATCAGATAACAATGTATTTTCTTCTTTTGATGAAAGCCCGTCTTCTCTTGGGTTATTCATCTGGATAGATACCCAAACGATATTTGGTTTGTCTTTCATTGGAGCCATAGTAATGAGTCCAAGGTCAACAAAGATTGAGGCTAAGTTATCATCAACATTGGTGAAGTAAAAATCCCAATCTTCTTCATTATTTGTTAGCAGCGGTCCATTTATTTCCATTCGTTTTTGTCGTATTAATTTTGTTGTCTTTTGAAGCTACAAAACAAAAAATTTTGTGTTGTGTCAAAAGGTGTTGTATGGTCTTCTATTATACAACGAATTTTGTCAAAGCCATTTTGAAGTTCCTCGGTCAAAGTTTGCTCGTTGTATTGTTTAATTTCAAGTCCGCTACATTTTGTTGGTCCTTTTTCCGAAAAAGTCCCAATTGTCATAAATCCAGTTACGGATTTTCTGGCTGTCTCCATATATTTTGAAACTTGTTCCGTAGTTGTCAAAAAGTGAAATGTTGCTCTATCGTGCCAAATATCAAAAGTTGTATCTGGGTTAAATTCAGTAATGTCGCTAACAACCCAATTCACCTTTCCTGCGTTGTCGCCTAAACGATTTTTTGCTTTTTCTATAGCTTTTTCAGAAATGTCTAAAACTGTTATATTTTCAAAACCTTGGTCAAGCAAATAGTCCACAAGTTTGCTGTCGCCACCACCAATATCAATAATTTTAGCGTCTTTGGTCAAGCCGAATGAAGAGATGAAGTCAAGTGAAGTTTTTGGAATTTCTTCTGTCCAACTTACCTGGTCTGGATTTTTAGTTTCGTAAACTGTTTCCCAATGATTTTTTCTATTTATATTGTCCATTTTTAGTCTGTTTAATTTGTGATTGCTCGGCTTGGGTTGCCAATAACTCTCATAATATATGCATATATCTATTTGATTATTACAGGAAGTTATTACAAAAAAATACTACACCTTACGATGTAATATTTTGTGAAGCTATCGGTTGAATCTCTCATACAAAAAACTATAATTTTCTAATAATGATAGGACGATTTTTTTATTGATATATAATTTTTTTCCTTTCTTTTTATGATTCTTTATAGGCTTTTTTGACTAAAATTCCTTTACGCTCTTTTTTAAATTTTAGTAAATTATTTTTTTCTTCCACTCTTTTGAAAAATTCTGACATTGAAATTTCGAAATAATCACAGATTGCAAATAATTTGCTGCAGGTAATGTTATGGTCTGTAGAAGTATAACGCTCTAAAGCAAGATTTTTTCCAAACTCACTAAAATATTCATTGTTCACATCCAACAGAGCTTTACCACCTTCTCTATAAAGGTCTTTAATCACTTCTGAAATTGAGTCAGTTAATTCTGGAATTTTGGTTTGCTTTCTCATACTAACAAATGGAGCAATAAAAAACAATCCTAACAATTACACATGTGTAAATTATTTTTAGTATATTCGCACTATGAAACATCAAAATATTGATGTAATTTTGTAATACTTCAAAATATATTAATAGAAGCTATTGCTTAAAGTCTCGACTTGAAAACTGCCAATTTTCTACTGGAACGAGATGATAAGTAAGCGGCTCATGACCTAGGCATGAGTCCACTTATCTGTTCCTTGGTATGGCAGTACCACAAGTCGGATAATGTTGGGTCTCATGCCGTTTATTTTCCAATGCTGTCAGTCTACTCTACATATATATAAGCTCCTGTTACTATAAAGTATAAGATTAGAACAGATACAATGGCAGCGCAACCATTGCGGCTTTATAGCTTTCACGGGACACAATTTTCATTCATATTAATTTTTGGCTTGTATGGGCAGGAAGTTTTGTAATAAAGATTTCCAAGACTTCCTCCTATGCGGTCATTAAGCAAATACTTATAAAACGATTGAAAAATAAAAGGATAGACTTTGACGCCAGGTTTTGGTCCGGCAGCAGGAAACATTCCAGAATAAAACTTCTTGAATCGTTTTTCCATTTTAACGACCTGGTCACTGCCAAACAGATGCTAAACAAGATTATGGTATACGCCGGGAAAAAGAAAACGACTATTAATGAAGATTCTCCAACAATCTTCCATTTTCATCAGGCCCTGCGGTCATTTGTGCGGGCGTGCTATGTCATCAGGCTGAAGGAAACGACCTGGGAAATGAATACTAATCCTGAGAATCATTCGCCATTGGTGCAGGCCTCCCTTTCGGATGAGGAATATCTAAACCCTTCCCTGATCTTCGAAAACGCTTTTGCAGAATACAGCATTCAGGATTTTGACTACTATATTGCGGTAGCAGTATATTTCTCATTGGGGACCTTCACTCACGCTGCCGAAAGTAAATTTTTTGAGCCTTACCTGCACCTGATAAAAATGCTGGATGCGGCATACCTTATTCTCGAAAGAAAAATCCAAAAAAATCAATAATCATTAAAGTAAAATTCAGAGAATGGAAAACAGTACCTAGAAATCATCACAATAATAAGAAAGCCCTTTCCGCAAGAGTTTGGCGACCAAACGGAAAGAGCATAATCAGTGATTAATAATTATTAAAAACCTATTCAAAAGTATGAAAAATATCTTTTGCAGGGGAATTCTGTCCCTTGTTTTTACTATTGTAGCAGCCAAAGCATCCTTTGCCCAGAACAAGTCTGTTAAAGTCGGAGAAACACTCCCTAACAATTTCTGGACAACCTCTTTTCCGGTGGTAAACCACTCTCAGAACACGTTAAACCTTTCCGGAGATAAGAACAAATTAATTGTAATAGACTTCTGGAACACGTGGTGCAGTGCCTGCCTGATGAATCTTCCCAAGATCACTGCCCTGCAGCAGAAGTTCGGCGACAGGATCAGGATACTCCCGGTAAGCAACCAGGATAAGCCTGCACTGGATAAATTCTTTGCGTTCCAAAACGGTAAGAAATATAACACGCTGACCTCCGTTTATAATGATTCCTATTTCCATCAGCTTTTTCCGCACGCCGGTGTGCCGTTCATCATCTGGGTCAAAGATGGAAAGCTACTGAGCACAACCGATGCAACACAATTTACAGAGGAGACCATCAATGAGATCCTGGACGGAAATCAATCTTCATTACAGACCATCATCCAGATGGACCGTAAACGTCCCCTGATGCTTTCCGGGGATTATGACCGTCAGAAGAATATCCAGCTCCTCAATTATTCGTTCTTTGCGAAAGGCCCCATTCCCGACATAGGTTCCGGCGGAACATTCCGCACCACACCATCCGGAACGATCAATGGCAGACAATTTACCAACCTTCCTCTTTGGGATATGTATTATGCCATCGGTTTTGAATTGTTCAGACAACAGTCCAAGGAATCCTTTACGGGAAAAAGAATGCTCATTGAGGTTAAAGAACCCCAAAAGCTGATGCTCAATCAAAAAGCAGACGGCTCCAATGATACCTCCAACCTTTACAATTACGAGTTTATCATTCCTGAAAGTAAGGCTGATGCGCTTTACCAATATATGCTGGAAGATATCAACCGCTATTCCGGCTACACGGTAACATTGGAAAAAAGACCTGTACAATGCCTGATGCTGATAAGAACAAGTCAGAAGGACAAACTGGCGAGCAAAGGCGGGGAAAAGCGTTCCACCTTTCCACGGACACCTTCCATCCTAAGAAACGCACCGCTCAGGAATATGACCAATATGCTGAACGGCGAAATTCCCATTAAGGAAATCTTTATTGATGAAACCGGTTATACTGGAAATGTGGATCTGGAAGTCTCCGGAATCAAAGACATCCCAAACCTCAGGAAAGAACTTCAGAAATATGATCTTGACCTGATTCCGGCAGAGCGAAACCTATTGATGATGATCATTAAAGATAATTAGTAATGAATCTATCTATTATCTCTCAATCGTCAACCAAATGGAGGATTTATCTCTTTGATTCTGAAATTCACATTTACAGAATTTACTTGATTTAACAATAACTCAAAACTATACCCAACTATGAAGAAATTATTAATGCTTCCCGCCATCTGCTTTGCCTTACCTGTAATGGCGCAGCAAATGATCACAGGAAGCGTAATGGATGAAACCACCCGATTGCCGGTGAAAGGCATAACGGTCGCAATACAAAATACCAAAACAGCTACCACCACAGACCAAAGCGGAAAATTCAGCTTTAGTACAAACGAAAAAAAGATCAGCCTTGTCATTCTCGGAAAAGGCTATGAGGAAAAGGTATTTTCGTTGGACCTCCCACTTTCAAAACCTTTAACGATTTACCTGTCAGAGAAAGTGGCGCAGATCGATGAAGTGGTACTGACCACCGGGTACCAGAAAATACCGAAAGAGCGTTCCACAGGTTCGTTCTCCTCCGTAGGTAAGACCGCTCTGAACACACAGGTCTCCACCAACATTCTTGACCGCCTGGCTGCCACTGCCAATGGGATTGTTATCAGCCGTGGAACTTCCCAGGGAACGCCGCAGATTATGATTAGAGGGCTCAGCACGATTCAGGGACCGAAAGCGCCGCTGATCGTTGTGGACAATTTTCCATACGAAGGCGACATCAGCAACCTGAATCCCAATATCGTTGAAAACATTACCATCCTTAAAGATGCCGCCGCAGCGAGCATCTGGGGAGCCAGGGCAGCTAACGGTATCATCGTTATTACCACCAAGGGAGCAAAATACAATCAGCCGATAACGGTGGACTTCAATACCTTTCTTACGACAAGCCCCAAGCCGGATCTGAATTACCTCAAAGTGATCTCCAGCGCGGATTTCATCGATGTGGAACAGGAGCTTTTTAAAAAGAACTTTTACAGCACCGACATCAATTCATCCAGCCATCCGGTACTTTCTCCGGTTGTCGATCTTCTCAACAAGGAAAAGAAAGGCCTGCTTTCTCACGAGGCAGTTCAGCGGGAAATTGAACGGCTTAAAGGCATCGATTCCCGTGACCTGTTCAAAAGGTATATGTACCAGCCATTGGAAAACAGACAGTATTCACTGAGTATGTCGGGAGGCGCACCGCAGTTTTCGTGGACCTCTTCACTCGGCTACGATGACAACACCGGAAACCTCGGTGAGAATTACCAGCGTATGAACCTGCGTTTCCAGAACAATTGGCAACCCTTAAAGAACCTCACCCTGAACACCGGGATTTTTTTTACCCATTCGGCTACCCGGAACGGAAGAAGTGCGTACGGCAGCATTATTATGAAGACCAATGCGGTTCCTTATATGGAAATGGCTGATGCTAACGGTAATGCGCTTATCGTCTCAAAATCTTTTGAACAGGGCTATAAATCGGGATTGGGCAATGGAAAACTATTGGACTGGAATTATTATCCGCTGACCGACTGGCAGCATTTCTCAGGGACAGGCAGAAGCTCAGAGATCATCCTCAATGCGGGATTGAATTACAAGATCCTGAAGGGACTGGAAGCTGATGTGAAATACCAATATCAGAGAACTACCGGGCTATCCAACAGTCTGTATGATGAACAAAGCTATTATGTAAGAGATTATGTCAACCGCTTCACGGTCATCAATTCCAACGGCAGCCTGACGTATAACGTTCCGAAAGGAAGCATACTTGATAAAACGACCTCACAACTGCTCATCAATAATTTCCGTGGCCAACTGAATTTCAACAGAGGATTTGGAAAACATCAGGTCTCAGCCATTGCCGGAGGAGAGATCCGGGATGCCAATTCCCAATCAGCCAATACCAGATACTACGGTTATGACCCGAATAACCTTTCGTTCGGTATGGTGGACTTTAAGAATAAATATCCACTGATCACGGGTGGCACATCTTTCATCGATAACCTGAATGCCCTGCGGGAAACCAACAACCGATTTGTCTCCGTATACGCCAATGCAGCGTACACCTTCGATAACCGCTATACCATTTCCGGGAGTGCCAGAAGAGATGCCAGCAACCTGTTCGGGCTGAAGACCAATGACCAGTGGAATCCCTTCTGGTCGGCAGGACTGTCCTGGAATGTCTCTAATGAAAAGTTCTATCCTCTTAAGTGGCTGCCTGAACTCAAGCTAAGAGGTTCTTATGGTTATAATGGGAATATCAATCCTGCAATGGTCGCCGTGACCACAATGGCCATACTCGGTGTTTCCACCTACACCCAGGAACAGATGGCAAGATTTGACAATTATTATAATCCACAACTTCGCTGGGAAACGGTCAGGATGATCAATGCAGGACTGGATTTTGCGACCCGCAACAACAGGATCTCCGGCTCGGTAGAATATTTCCGTAAAAAAGGAGAAAACCTCTTCGGGCAGGTTCCGCTTGATTATACCATAGGATTGACGAGCCTGGTATGGAATGTGGCAGGTATTAAAGGGAATGGTGTTGACGTGGAACTCCGAACCATCAACATCAATAAAGGATTCCGTTGGCAGACCACCGCTAATTTCAGCACGTACAAGGATAAGGTGACGAAATACTATCCGAGCAGCACCATAGCCAGGAACTTTGTGCTTTCGAGCGTTCCTATTTCAGGGATTGAAGGCTTGCCGGTCTATTCGATATTCGCTTACCGGTGGGCAGGGCTTGATCCGCAGAATGGTGATCCCAGGGGTTATCTGAACGGTGAGGTCAGTAAGGATTATGCCAAGATGATGGGAGCCGATGTGAAGGATCTGCAATATTTCGGGTCTGCGATTCCTACGGTGTATGGTTCTTTCACCAATACCTTTTCCTATAAACAATTTACGCTGGATGTAGGAATTACTTACAAACTGGGATATTATTTCAGAAGACCTTCCATCAATTACAACAGCCTTTTTAAAGATTGGATCGGACATAGCGATTATGCTCTGCGGTGGCAGAAACCAGGAGACGAAGATTTTACTGATGTGCCATCCAACCAGTACCAGACCAACTCCAACCGGGATGCCTTCTATGCCGGTTCGGCGGCTCTTATCGAAAAGGGTGATCATATCCGTCTGCAGTACATCAACCTGGGTTATGAGATCAGTAAAAAACAGTGGCAGCAAATGCCACTTAAAGCCTTACAGCTTTATGCTAATATCAGCAACCTGGGAATCCTGTGGCAGGAAAGCAAAAGCGGGATCGATCCTGATTTTAATCTGGGCAGCAACGTGGTAAAGCCTCCTGTGATGTACACTTTAGGATTGAAAGCTAAATTTTAAAAATATAAAATGAAAAAATCAGAGATATGAAAACGACCAACGTAATCAAAATAATAAGAACAATAAAAACACTATTTAAATCATCAGTGATGTTATCTGCTATAGTTTCTGTTTTGAGCTGCAGTGATTTTTTGGACGAAAAGTCAGACCTTAAGCTGGCTACACCTGATAAGCTGGAAGACAATCAGATGCTGCTCAACAACTATGGTTTTCTGAATGTCGATTTTGCATCCAGCGGTGAGACCAGTTCGGATGACTATTACCTGACGGATGCCGATTATAATGCATTAAGCTTCGAGGCCTCCAAGCGGCTTTACACCTGGATGCCGGACAATGTGGCTACGCCCGTTTCCTCCGGAAATGACTGGTCAGCCTGTTACCGGAGCATCTATGTCTGTAATGCCGTACTCTTCAATATGAAGGATAAGAACTATACCGGCGAGCAGGCCGATAATATCAGAGGACAGGCGTTGGCTTTGCGTGCCTTCCGCTACCTGGATGCCGCGCAGATCTGGTGTAAGGCTTATAATCCTCAAACCGCAGGAACAGATTTGGGACTTCCGCTAAGACTAGATCCGGATATGAATATTCCGTCAGTGCGGTCAACGGTTAAGCAGACCTATGAGCAGATCATCAGTGACCTTCAGGCGGCCATTCCACTATTGTTAACAAAGCAGATCTCCGGAATGCGGATCTCAAAAGTAGCGGCTTATGGCCTTTTAGCCCGAACTTATCTGTTTATGGGTGACTATGAGAAAGCGCTCAGCAATACGGAAGCAGCATTGAATCTTGGCAGTGAGCTGATGGATTATAATACCCTTAATCCTAATGCAGATTATCCTGTTGCGGAACTGAACAAAGAGGTTCTCCTTTGGGCAGCGATGAAGTATGAATATCATCTGATCCCGGCCAAGATCCCTGACCCCATTTACCAGATGTATGATAATAATGATCTGCGGAAAACCGTATTTTTCAGGAAGAATGCAGCGAATGAAGTATTATTCAAGGCGTATTACAATAATGCCAATGGCCCTATAGTAAGTGTGGCTACCGACGAGCTGTATTTGATGGCGGCTGAGTGTAAAATTAGGTTGAATAAAATCCAGGAAGGTATCGCTTATCTTAATGCCTTGCTTATTAAAAGATGGAAAACAGGAACCTTTGTTCCGATAACTGCCAATTCACAATCACAGGCTTTGGATATTGTTCTGAAAGAACGGCGGAAAGAACTTCTGATCCGTGGGCTCCGATGGCCAGACCTCAAACGGTATAACCGGGACGGAGCTAATATCACACTGACAAGAACGGTGAAAGGTCAAACTTATATATTACCACCGAACGACCCTCGCTATGCAATCGCCATTCCGGAAGACATTATCACCTTGAGCGGAATGCCACAGAATCCGAGATAAACAAAACAGGGCTGGAATTTTTTCAGCCCTGTTTTTTATGTTTGGTCAAACTAGATTATGATAAACCAAATGGCGTAGATTAATTAGTGGTCATTTTCATTTATTGAGTACTAACATCTTTTAAAAATTTTTCAATAGTTTCTCTTATTGAAGCGGACATCATCAATCTCGTAGCCGTTTTCCGGCTGACAAAACTTGATTTATCCAACGGGGCATTTTTATCACCATCTTCAAGGTCTGTACAATAGATTTTTTCTACTCCATTATGGGTAACTTTTATTTGAGTCATACCGTGTACATCAATGCTGCCAAAACCGATCAATCGGGTATCAAGAGCCATCAGCCTGACTTCATATTCGTCTGTTGCATCTTTATCGATTACAAGTTTTGAATCGTTGGCCAGCTTGTTGAGATATTCCCATACTTTTGCTATTCCCTGGTCATCTTTAAATTCTGAAGAGTTCGTCAATCCAATTTTGGAACAGTCGATTTTATTTAAGTTTAGTGCTTTACGGTCATCATATAAAACAACTTTTACCCTTTTACCATTAAAATCAAATTTTTCCACAGTTTCATAAAGAGGAAATTTTTTACCCGGTAAAAATCCGTGTTCAGGCATAAATTCAGCAGCGGCTGTGTAAACAAATCCTCCGATAGCACCGCCCTGCGGATAAATGATTTGAGCATAGAGAAGATGTGATGATCCAAAAAAGGCAAGAGAAGTGATAAGTTTTTTCATTTGTTTTAATGAGTAATCGTTTTATATAATTGAAACCGGAGAAATTTTTCAGTTTAAAAAATACCTAAAGCAAATCTACAACTAAACTAAATTAAAAAAAGGTATGATCACGACATTATAATTAAGAATCTGATTTAAACTTCATTCATACTCAAATAAAACAGGGCTGGAAATTTTCCAGCCCTGCATTGTTAAGAAATGATCGCTTACGGTCTTCTTTCACTTGGGTGAATCGCAAGAACCTGGGCGTTGGTCAGCCCGTCGATCACATCATTCAGGCTGCTTCCTTCCGGAACGGTCATCGAACAAGGTCTGTTTCCTGACGTAATACAGGATGGACTTGTGCCTTCCTGCCAGTTGGCGACTTCAGCAAATGCGCCTTCTGACACATCACTGCTGTTGTAAAAATACTGTTTGTCAGCAGACTTTTTCTCCATCACTTTGAAGGACATCACAGTCCCTGAGAATATCACGGCAGCGATCGCTACCGCATTGGCTTTCAAAATTTGATTAAGTTTCATAATTCCGGTCTTTTTATACATCAAAAAAGATTACCTTAAAAACTTTAGAAACCTGTCTGGAAAGTACGGATGAACCGGTAAGAATTACTCATTATACCCATAGTTTTAAAAACTTGCCGTACCATTATACCGTATTCTTTGTGTTCCCGGACAAATTGTGGTTGGTAAATACATTAAAATTGTCGATTGTTTAAACAGCTTTCGGCTGTCTAATTTTAAGGTTGAACATTAATAGCAATTCAGTCATAATCATCCGTAAGCAACTACGGTAACATACTTAGTCAGCAGGCCTGCTGTATTTTAGATTTAAACCTAAAGCGATAATAGTAAGAATGACACAGCCTATATTGAAATACAGATGCTGGTTCCAGCTCATTTTTTCCAAAATTCCGCCACAGGAACAAGGCAGATTTTTACTTGTACTTAGTAGTAAAGCGATATACCCAGTGAAAATGGACATCAAAACAAAACTTCCTATCAGTCCTGTAGTTCTGGTTTTCCGGTAGCATAACAATCCTGCAATGAAAAATTCAGCAATGATTATCGTGTAAGGCAGGAATTGCGAAAATCCATTCAACAATGGTGATGCTGAAACCTCACCCTGAAAGTTTTCAAAATCCAATAACTTACTAATAGCAGCGTAACAAAACAGCAAGATGAAAAAATAGCTGATGACATCTACGATTTTTGGTTTCGACTTTTTCATAATTATTATTAGTTTTTTTAATTTCTTCTTCCTGTTTATTCGCCTTGAATTCTGAAGACTAAATTACAGTGAATGCAACGTTGCTAAAAGAAATCGTGGGAACGATTTATATTTACAAGTCACAAATGATACATTTTTACCACTATATTTATTTTTAAATAACTGAAAATAAAACACTTGTGTCGTTTTTACGATTTCTGTCAACGCATTGGCTCCTACAAGTGATTTTAAGAAGATTTTTCCGGTAAATTTGAGTATATCTTATCGCTATGAATTATCATCATAAGATTTTACTGCTGATTTTCAATCTATTGTCTTTCTTTATGATGGCACAGGATTCTGAAAAACTGACATACAAGACAATTTCACACTTGTATGAGGGTTATCCTGAAAATGATGAACGAGCAATGGTGTTTGTAAACCGCTATATCGAAAAAGCCAAAAGAGAGCATTGCCTTAATAAGCAAATCATCGGTTATGAAGAAGCCATCTTTTATACTAAAAATGTAAACCGCAAATTATCTTACGCTGACAGTGCCATTTCTGTGGCGTTGCAAGCAAAAGTACCGGATGTCATCTCAAGGTCTTACCTCGGAAAAGGAATCATTTACTATTACAACAAAAGACAGTATAAACCGGCTTTGGAGCAATACCTCAAAGCTTATCAATGGTCTCAAAATTCAGACAACGATTATCAGAAAAACAAGGTTGTCTATCACCTTGGGATGGTAAAAAGTTATCTGGGTGATTATCAGGAAGCATCCGGACATTTCCGAAATACGGCGAGATATTTTGAGGAACGTCTGAAAGAAAATCTTAATTCCAACACCAGGCTGAATAACGAAGCGGGATATTTTAACAGCATTTATCGGCTTAGCACCTGTTATAGAAATTTAGGGTTGTACAATCAGGAAGATTCGTTGGTTGATATGGGTTTGCAAAAACTGGAAAATATCAACGACCATCTATTAGAATACGGCTATTTGCAAACAGGAAAAGGCGTACAGCTCTTAAGAAAAGGAGATAAAAATGAAGCCTTAAAACATTTAAAACTATCACGTGATATTTTACTTAATAATCAGGATTACGGTTCATTGACAATGGTTTATTTTTATTTAGGAAAAGCATATTGGCTCCAAGAAAACAGGACGGAATCTTTGCGTTACTTGAATAAAGTAGATTCTATGATTCATAAATTCCATTTCATAAGCCCCGAGATCCGATCGAATTATCAGTATCTTCTTGATGATGCAAAACAAAATGGTAATGTCGACGGGCAAATATATTACATCGACCAGCTGTTGAAAATGGATTCAATTCTCATTGCTGATTTTCCAATGATGGCATCAAAAATCTATCACGAATATGACAGGATTCCATTAATACAGGGCAAACGATTGTTGGAAAAGAAAAATCATAATATTAACCTATTGACTATTGTTGCGGTTGTAACAATAATTATTATGTTGCTTGTTCTACTGGATTACCGGCGGCGGATGAAAAAGAAAAGAATTGATATTAAGTATTATGAATTGCTGGAGAGAATGAGAAATCAGGATGGTTTTGTTGAGACAATTCCTATTCCTTCCAGTAAAAAAGAGCCTTTCAGTCCGGAAGTGATAGAAGATATAAAAGCGAAACTTAAAAAGTTTGAAGAGCAGAAGCAGTTTCTGACCAAAAATCTCACTTTACCAAAGGTTGCCAAGATGTTTGGTAGAAACCATTCCCAATTGTCTTACGTGCTGAACGAGCATCTGAAAATATCTTTCACACAGTATCTCAAGACTTTAAGAATCGGTTACATTACTAATCTTCTTATGGAAAACAAAAAGTTTTTGCTGTACAAAGTTGAAGATTTAGCCAAAGAATGTGGAATGTCCAGCCGACAGTTGTTCTCATCCCATTTTCTCGAAATTAATGGGATGAGACCCATAGAATTTATAAATAAGAGATTGAAGGAGATTGAAGAGAATTGATTATTTGAAATAAATGCTTTGTAATCTTATACCGATACTTCTTTTACAATGCAAAGATGATTGGCGTAATTTATAATATGTAAATTTGAGTACTGTGTTATAAATAAATTTAGTTTTAACAATATGATAACATCTCTATAAATGCTAAAAGAAAATCAAATTAAACTAACTGAAGAAATTATTGAGACAGCATACAAATTGTTGACTCACAAACTTGCATTTGGTGGGCTAACAGCTAGGAATGAAATCGCTTTTCAAATGGAGTTTGGACATATTCTCAAGACAATTGGGCAACTATATGAGTTTCGCCTTGTTGATAAATTTCACCTCGAGTTTGAGACTTATATTTCATTGAATGGGGCCAGTATTAAAAGTAAAACAAACAGAGCAAGAGTTGACTTATTATTAAAATATCAAGATAATGACAACACGACAAAAGCAGCTATTGAATTGAAATTTTTCAAAAAAGAAAACCACAGAGAACCAAATAATCGTTATGATGTATTTAAAGATATTTCAAATCTTGAACTTTACAAAAGTCACGATATAGATCTTTGTTATTTTATTCTAGCAACTGACCATTCCCATTATTTCGATCAAGAAAATTATTCATTGGATACAGCAGATTTTGACTTTCGGAACAATAAGGAGTATAAAGCAGGAAAGATTTTGCAATATAAAACAGCAAAACCTTTTGGTCCAGATATAACACTTAAACAAGATTATACTTTTAAGTGGGACAAAATTAATGATTTGCATTTTTTAAAATTAAAAGTCTGAGACTTTTGGGTTTACTAAGTTCAAACCAAAAGTTAGAAAAACATTACAATAGCACTACAGGTTCACATAGAGTCGAAAAACAACTTAACATCTGTGTGAAGACTATTCTCATCCCTGGTCATTTCTGGCATCATTTTATCAACACTACTGGTAAAAATGGGAAATAAAAGATTTGTTGTTTGAAAATTGGGAAAAACTTGGTCAGGTCGCATTGATGACCATTGCCTCTTTTGTCATTCTATTCCTTTTCATCAGGATCTCAGGAAAAAGAACCCTGGCCAAGTTTAACGCTTTTGATTTTGTGGTCACGGTTGCTTTGGGTTCCACATTGGCCTATATGATGCTTGCGATGGTTCCTTTAGCAGAAGGTGTAATGGTCTTATTTCTGATAATAGCATTACAATACCTGTTCGCAAAATTAGCAAGTACATCGGACAAAATGGAGCACCTGATCAATTACTCTCCACGTTTATTGTTCTATAAAGGCAAATATCTCAAAGACAATATGAGCACCGAAGCTATAACGGTTGATGAGATCAACGCTGTAGTACGTCAGGATGGAATTGAAAAGTTAGATGATGTTTTGGCAGTTGTCATCGAGCTCAATGGAGAGATCAGTGTCATCAAAAAATCAGATACTCCAGGCGGTAAAAGTTCTTTAGAAGATCTTGATATCCCTGACGGTCAAGGAGGTGGTGATTTATAGAAACTTTTGCCGTTATATATTTGAATTTTAATTGACCAAGCTTATCTACGTTTTTACCTTTTCACTCTTTTCATTGGAAAGGTCTGTTTGCGTTTCTGTCCGTTTTTTCTTCCTGAAATTTCGGCGATCAATGAATCGGAAGTGATTTTTGTGTAAGCGATGATCTGCGGAAAGTCGTGCTGTGGATTTTCAAAGACCAATTGATTTTCTGAAATGGTTTTGGCTGCAAAACGAACAGGCAGACCATCATTCTGGTTTTTGACAGTCGGAATATAAAACAACTTTTTATTTTCCTGCAAAAGCCTGATATTTTCAAAAACGATCGTGTCTTTGTCTTTTATGCTATAACTTTTCCCCGAAAATTCATTGTTTCCTGATTTGGTCCAGGTTTCAAAGATGCTGCCTTTCCGGGTTTTATTTTCCCAAGTGCCGATGAGCCATTCAGCTTTTTGAATGTCTTTTTTCTGCTTTATTGTCCACGCATTAAGAATAATCAAACCTACTACTGTAATAAAAAATTTTGCTCCTGTTTTCATAATTTTAGCTCATTGAATAAATTGTCATTTAGCAAAGTTGCGATGTTTTTGAAAACTAAAATTGTAAAAATGGGACAAGTCTAATCCGTACCATAAAAAAGCGAGGACATCTTAAGGTGAGTGCCATAAAATTCTTTGGGCGTAACTCCGGTAAATTCTTTAAACTCTTTGATAAAGTGCGCCTGGTCATAATACTCGTTTTCATAAGCCAGTTCTGCGAGGTTGGAGAACTGGTCATTTAGTAACATTTTGAGAGCAGCTTGCAATCGCATCGTTCTGGATAGTTGTTTTGGACTGAGACCAATGGCCGAAGAAAATTTGCGTAACAATTGTTTTCGGTTGACTTTGTTAAGTCTGGACAGTTCATCAACCGAAAGTTGTCCATTGGCTGTTATAATCGTTTCAACGGTTGATTTTACAATGCGGTCAACGGTTTCGATATCAGTCAGCCGATCCAGTAAAAATATTTCAATAAGCTTTATTCTCTCCAAAGTGGAATTGGCATTTAAGACCTGTTGCCCAATTTCCTGTCCAGCTTTTCCAAACAGCTTTTCCAATGAAACAGCGGTATTTTCCATCTCTTTTATAGGAACGGTAGTAAAAGGCAAGAATCCTTCCGGATGAAAGCGAACGGAGAAAATCCTAGTTTCGCCAGTCGGCTCGATTTCAAGTGGTCGAGTCAACTGTCCGATAACAAAACATCTGGGCTGGATAATGCTGTTCCCATTATCTAAATATTGTTTGTATGGATCACCATAATGAAAGATCATCTCCATACATCCGTCAGGAACGATGGTTTGCTTCTCAGGCGTTTCTTCTTTCGGGCTATCCAATGTCCAATAACATTTGATAAATGCTGTCAAGTCCTGATCCGGTTCAAATGTCTGGTAATTCATCGGCTTCTTTTGCTGAAAGTTATTTCACTTTAAAACTTCAAAGTAATCCAAATATAATCAATCTGCGTATAAGAGATTGATTGAATATTCCATCATCAACCTGCTTAATTTAAATACAGTTCAACTGGAAACCTGCGTAAAAAGTGCACAGGTCAATTTAAAACCTGCTCAAAAATTAAGCAACCCAACACCGATCCTGCGTAAAAATTGAGCAGGATATTTAAGTGCGTGCTCAAAATTTGAGCATCCAGATTCCATAACTTTATCACGAGTGTAAAGCGGATTATCATACCCCTACTTAAAAATTGCGCACCTCATTTTAAAACCTGCTTAAAAATGTTACAAGAACACGCCGACCTTGCTCAAAAATCAAGCAGCTTCTTTCGCAACCTGCGTAAAAATTAAGCAGAGTCTTGTCAATGCTGCTCAAAAATTGAGCATCCAGATTTCTTAGCGTCATTCAAGAAAATATAGCAGCGCACACCCCTGCTTAAAAATTGCGCACCTCATTTTAAAACCTGCTTAAAATTCTTACAAGAATACGCTGACCTTGCTCAAAAATTAAGCAGCTTCTTTCGCAACCTGCGTAAAAATTGAGCAGAGTCTTGTCAATGCGGCTCAAAAATTAAGCAACCTTAAATTCATTACCGTTCCGCTTCCTTTTCTTTTCAAAAGCAATTGATGCAATTAATTAATAATCAATTAAATAAAATCTTTTTCAGAGCTCTGAAAAAATCAGCAGTATTACTTTGCAAGATGTGTCTTTGTATATACAAACTTTTCAAGTTGTACATCCAAAAACCCTCTTGCCTTTTTTGCAAAAAGGGGAAAAAGACTTCGGAACTCGTCTTTTATTTTCAAAAATCAGGTATAATATTCCAAATTATTCTTTTTTAATCTCCAAAGAATACAAAGGAATCCAGATTATTCTTTTATAGCCCAACTCCCTTTATCACTATTGTTTTCAAGCTTTTGATGTTCCAAATTTGCAGAAGAAAATTTAGTCAAAAACAAAAATGAAGTAGCTATGATCGTCAACCTAATCACCAAAGAAGACCTCCAGGAATTTAAAACCGAATTGCTGGAAGACCTCCAGAATCTGTTTCAAATCAAGATTTCCCAGCAGAAATTATGGCTTCGCTCCTCGGAGGTCAAAGCGCTTCTGAAAATCTCCTCCGGAACATTGCAAAACCTTCGCACCAATGGAAGCTTATCTTACACTCGTGTCGGCGGAACATTATATTACAATTACAAAGACATCGAAGAAATGCTGAAGCAGCAGCAATGATAGTTCACAATACCGAAACCAATTATGAATTATATCAAACACCTCACAGTTTTCTATGAAAAGGTGGCTCAGGATAATACGCTTAATCCATCACACATCAGCCTCTATTTAGCCTTATTCCAGTTCTGGAATTTCAGCCGTTTCCGAAATCCGGTCAGTATTTCCCGCGATGAAGTGATGCGCATCAGTAAAATCCGCTCAAAAGCCACCTATCACAAATGCCTGAAGAATCTTCATTCTTCAGGCTATATTGATTATCAGCCGTCTTATAATCCGTTTCAGGGAAGTCAGGTGGTGATGTTGGATTTTGGTGGGGAGTTGAAGGTTGGTGTTAGGTGTAAAAAAAAGTAATTCTAAGATGCCAAAGACTATAATTATTGAAGATATATGGTTATTATTTATAAAGTATTTCTAATAAAGTGCTTTTGTAACTACTCGTTTTATTATCTTTAAGAATTAAAACTAAATTAGCCAATGTCTTTCAACGAAGATTCCCGAGTTAAAATACCAGCCATCTTGCATTTGTTGCGATTAGGCTATCAATATATTTCTTTAAAAAAACAAAACAGGATAGAAGAAAATAATATTTTTCCTTCTATTTTTTTGCCTAAGATTGCAGAAATAAATGGTATTTCTGAAGCAGAAGCACAAAGGGTTTTGGATGAGATTAATTTGGAATTAGATTTTGAGGATCTTGGGAAAAAATTCTATGAACGTTTAACATCGACTTCCGGTATTAAATTAATTGATTTTGAAAATTTTTCAAACAATGATTTTCACATCACAACTGAATTAACCTGCAAATCCGGCGATGAAGAATATCGTCCGGACATAACAGTTCTCGTTAATGGAATTCCATTAGCTTTTGTAGAGGTGAAAAAACCTCATAATAAAGATGGAGTTATCGCTGAACGTAGACGCATCAATGAAAGGTTTGGAAATAAACATTTTAGACGTTTTGCAAATATTACTCAATTGATGGTATTTTCCAATAATATGGAATATGAAGATGGCTTAGTTGAGCCCATTTTTGGAGCTTATTATGCAACTTCCGCTTACTCCAATATATCATTTAATTATTTTAGAGAAGATTTAGATTATCCTGTAAAAGAAAGATTGTTAGAGTTAAGCGAGGACAAAGAATTGGAGATTCTCAGAGATAACAATTTAATCGTTATTAAGCACAACCCTGACTTCATCACTAATAAGAATGAAAATAGTCCAACAAATAGGATTCTCACTTCTCTCTTTAGTAAGGAACGATTAAAATTTATTTTACAGTTTGCTATTGCTTATGTAGAGGAAGAAGATAATGGTAAGCCTGTCCATCAAAAACATATTATGCGTTATCCGCAAATTTTTGCAACTCAAGCAATTGCTGTAAAAATTGATTCAGGACAAAATAAGGGTATCATATGGCATACACAAGGCTCAGGTAAAACTGCTTTGGCTTTTTATAATGTAAAACATTTGACACATTATTTTTCGAAGAAGCATATTATTCCTAAATTTTATTTTATTGTTGACCGTCTGGATCTTTTGATTCAAGCCTCAACAGAATTTTCCAATCGTGGTTTAAAGGTAAATCCTGTAAATTCTAAAGCTGATTTTGTAAACGATTTACAAACTGTTGGTGCAATCCATAATAATAGTGGTAGGCCTGAAATTACGGTCGTTAACATTCAGAAATTTTCTGAAGACGCTACAGTTTTAAAGGATTTAAACTATGATATAAATGTTCAAAGAATCTATTTTTTAGATGAAGCGCACCGTTCATATAATCCGAAAGGAAATTATCTTGCAAACCTTATTAATTCTGATAAAAATGCAATCAAAATTGCGCTTACCGGAACACCATTATTGAAGGAAGTAGCAAAAGATTATGATTCAAAACTACTTTTTGGAAATTATATCCATAAGTATTACTACAATATGTCTATTGCTGATGGATATACGCTCCGATTGATAAGGGAGCAAATAGAGGGTAATTTTAAAATGCAAATGCAGAACGTCATTGATGAGATTAAAGTTTTGCGTGGTGATATTTCTGCAAAAGACATTTACAAAAATACAAAGTTTGCAGAGCCATTATTAGATTATATCTGCAGTGATTTAATAAAATTCCGTAAAGACCAGCAAGATGCTACTCTGGGAGGGATGGTAGTTTGTGATTCTGCAGACCAGGCAAAAGAATTATTTCGTTTATTTCAGGAGAAATATGGCGAACAGGAAACAGATGCAAGCGTATTGATGGTTGCAGAACCAAGAGCAAAATACGGCTTGAAAGAAGAACCAAAATTGACTGCTTCTTTAATTTTACACGATGAAAATGACAAGCAGGTTAGAAAGGAACTTATAAAGGCGTATAAAAAAGGACACGTCGATATTTTGTTTGTTTATAATATGCTGTTAACAGGCTTTGATGCTAAACGATTGAAAAAATTATATTTAGCGCGGGTCATCCAAGATCATAATTTATTACAGACACTTACCAGAGTTAATCGTCCTTACAAAAAGTACCGATACGGATATGTTGTAGATTTTGCTGACATTTCAAAGGCGTTTGATCGTACCAATAAACTCTATTTTGATGAATTACAGGAACAGCTGGGTGATGAAATGGAAATGTACTCTCATCTATTTAAATCTGAACAAGAGATTAAACAAGAGCTTGAAGAAATTAAAGATGCACTATTTCATTATGACACACTTAATAAAGAAGTGTTTTCTCAACAAATTGCGGAATTAAATGATAAGCAAGAACTTCTTAGACTTGTAAAGGCTTTACGAACTGCAAAAGAGTTAAAAAATTTAATTGCCTTAAATGGTTATGATGCTTTAAAAGGTTTAACAGATTTTGAACTTCTCAATCGCTTGTTAATTGAAACGCAAAATCGACTTGACAATATTAATCTTGTAGAAAGCATCGGAAACGAAGAAGCTAACCGAAATCTATTGAATGAAGCTTTAGAGGATATAATTTTTCAATTTGTTAAAGTCGACGAAAGCGAATTGGTACTTGCTGATGAATTCAAAAACATTTTACGAAAAGCTAGAGAATCTTTGCAAACTAATTTTGATCAGTTAGATCTTGAATTTGTAAGTCTTAGAGCTGAACTAGAAAGAATTTTTAAGAAAAAAAATCTTAGTGAAGTGACTCAGGAAGATATGGTAGAAAATATGCATCTTCTTCAGAAAATCTATGATCAAGCTAAAGAATTGAATAGAAAAAATGCTTTACTAAAAGCTAAATACAATAGTGACGATAAATACGCGAGAATTCACAAACGTTTATCAGAAAAAGGGACTTTAAATGCAAAAGAATCTCAACTTCACCGGGCATTAATGCAGGTAAAACTGCAAGTAGATGAAACTATTACCAATCAGGAGGAAATGGTAAAAAATGAAGCATACTTTAAGATGTATTTGATGAAAATTGTAGTCAATGAATTTAAGAAAAAAGAAAAAATAGGCCTTGATTTTTCTACTACAGAAAGAATAAATCAATTAATTTCGCAAGAATATTTACAACAATATCAATATAGATAATGACTCAAGATATAAACTTTATAACCAAAACAAAATCTTTAATAGATAATCTTAAAAGTGTATGTGCCAATTATGGGCTTGGAAATGACGGAAATGAATTTAAAATTATCACACAAATATTTCTATACAAATTTCTTAATGATAAGTTTCGCTTTGCGGTAAAAGAAGAGCAGCCCCAACTGGCGGAAGCTGAAAATTTCTCTAAAGCACTTCGTGAGATGAGTGATGACGAATATCAATTTTTACTGGCAAGCTTGGATCCGAATATTCCAAGATTACATCCAGAGCATTTGATTTCTCATTTGTTCGCAATCCAAAATGACAGTGATTTTGGAAAAACATTTGATGATACTTTAAGACAAATTTCGATTGAAAATGCTGATGTTTTCTCTGTAAAATCATTTAGCGGTGCAAAAGATACTTTGTTTGATGAGCTTACTCAGTTTATCTCTGATGCTTCTCAGCGTGATGCTTTTGCAAAGGCGTTGATTAATAAATTGTTTGAGTTTTCATTTGAAGAAATGTTTGTTCAGAAATATGATTTCTTTGCAACTATTTTTGAATATTTAATTAAAGATTACAACACAGACAGCGGTGGTAAGTATGCTGAATATTATACACCACACGCTGTTGCCCGTATTATGGCAAAAATTCTTGTGCCGGATGAAGTAAAAGGTGTAAAATGTTATGATCCAAGTGCAGGATCGGGAACTTTGTTGATGAGTTTAGCTCATCAAATTGGTGAAAAGAATTGCACGATCTATTCAGAAGATATTTCACAGAAATCGAGCAATATGTTACGTCTAAATTTGGTTTTGAACAGCCTTACGCATTCAATTCCAAATATTATTAAAACTAACACCATTGCACAGCCTTTTTATTTAGATACAAAGTTTGACTACATCGTTTCTAACCCACCTTTTAAGTTAGACTTTTCTGATTTTAGAGATGATCTGGAGAAAGATGCTTTTAAACAAAGGTTCTTTGCCGGAATTCCAAATGTTCCGAAAAGCAAAAAAGAATCGATGGCGATTTATCTTTTGTTTATTCAGCATATTATGCACAGTTTAAGTGAAAAAGGTCAGGCGGCTATTGTTGTTCCAACAGGTTTCATTACTGCTCAAAGTGGGATTGAAAAGAAAATTCGTGAAAGGTTAATTAGTAATGGTTGGCTTCGGGGTGTAGTAAGTATGCCAAGCAACATATTTGCAAGTACAGGAACCAATGTCTCAGTATTATTTTTTGATAAAAGAGCAGATAGCGAGCATATTATTTTAATGGATGCTTCTAAGCTGGGACAAACAGTGAAAGAAGGCAAAAATCAACGTACTGTTTTAACGCCCGATGAAGAAGCAAAAATTGTGGAAACCTTTAATCAAAAGCAGGCTGTTGAAGACTTGTCTGTTGTAGTAACAAAAGAACAAATTGCTGAAAAGAATTATTCTTTTTCTGCAGGGCAATATTTTGAAGTTAAAATAGAATATGTTGATATTACGCCAGAAGAATTTGCTGAAAAAATGCGAAATTTTGAAACAAATTTGCAAAGTCTTTTTGCGGAAGGAAATGCTTTGGACATAAAAATTCAGGAACAGCTTAAAAATTTGAAGTATGAATCATTTAAAAGTATATAAGTTTTCTAGCTTGTATAGAATGAGCTCAGGAATTTCATCTACACCAGACCAAGCAGGTAAAGGAAGTCCTTTTCTTTCTTTTAAGACAGTATTTTCAGACTACTTCTTGCCTAGCGAACTAGATGATTTGATGTATACTTCTGAAAAAGAACAAGAAGTATATTCAATAAAGGAGGGAGATATATTTCTAACTCGGACAAGTGAGAGTTTAAATGAATTAGGTATGAGTTCTGTTGCTTTTAAGAGTTATCCAAAAGCTACCTATAGTGGTTTTTTAAAGAGATTAAGACCAATTCAAAAGGATTTAGTTTACTATAAATACATTGCATTTTATTTAAGAAGTAACTTATTTCGATCTTCAATGAATAATAATGCAATAATGACCTTAAGAGCAAGTTTGAATGAACAAATTTTTTCTTATTTAAATATAGTACTACCTTCTTTTGAAAATCAAAAGGCAATAGGAGATTTACTTTTTGATATCTATTTAAAAATTCAAACCAATAGTAAGATAAATGATAATTTAGAACGTATGGCAAAGACGCTGTACGACTACTGGTTTGTGCAGTTTGATTTTCCTGACGAAAACGGAAAGCCTTATAAATCAAGCGGTGGCAAGATGATTTGGAATGAAATTTTAAAAAGAAAAATTCCGGAAGGTTGGGAAGTGAAAAATTTATTTCAAACAACAAAAGTTCAGTATGGGTTTCCTTTTAGTACTGAGTATTTTAATGAAGATGGTAAAGGATATCCTGTAATTAGAATTAGGGATATTTTAAATAACTCAAATTACAATTATTCAAATCAAAAAAATATTGATCTTAAATATTTAATTGAAAAAGGTGATATATTAGTTGGAATGGATGGTAATTTTCATATTAACTATTGGTCTAAGGACAATTGCTACTTGAACCAGCGAGTTGTTATGATAAAAGAAACTTTTTTACCAAATATCTTTACTCGATATCAAATAGAACCTTATATACAATTGAGAGAAAAATCTGTTTCAAGAACAACTGTAGGTCACTTAAGTGATAAAGATTTAAAAGCTATTAATCTTCTTGTACCTCCCAATGAAATACTTAAAAATATAAAACCATTATTTGATGACATTCTAAAAAAGCACATTTCAAACAAAATTCAAAACCAACAACTTAGCTCTCTGCGCGACTGGCTTTTACCTATGCTAATGAATGGGCAGGTAAAAATTGAATAAAATAGTAAGATAAATTATCATTTATTT